>OGDN01000016.1_pt1 | contig 295189 bp, 240 predicted proteins | sample 1570271 | NCBI WGS metagenome assembly OGDN01 (sample SAMEA4384481, study PRJEB24528) | human gut metagenome | reverse complement strand
AGACAAAAGTATATTTGTTGGCCTTGGACTCAATCTTGGTGCCGTCGATATACTCCACGTCAAGACTGATGAAACCCTTGTCGGCAAGGACAAGAACCAGCTGCGTGAAGACGTTGTTTATTTCCTCCTTTACACGGTTACGGAAACGGTTGATGGTTATGAAATCCGGATGCTCATGACCGGCAAGCCAGATATAATGGATATCACGCAAAAGAAGCTTCTCTATTTTACGACAGGAATAGATATTATTCATATAAGCGTAGATAATTACCTTGAGTATCATTTGGGGATGATAAGCTGAGCGCCCCGTTTCTTTATAAAGCTTCTTGAAATTATCAAGATTGAGATTATCAACAACTGCATTGACTATGCGGACCGGATCGTCCGCAGCTATGTTTTCATCAATTCTTTGTGGAAAAAGAACGGTTTGGTTGGGAATGTAAGGACGAAAATGTAACTTTGCCATAACGAAAAACTTTATGCCTAAAGTTACATAAACTTTGGGTAATAACAAAGCCCGGGCTTGGGAAAGTCCGGGCTTTGCGCATAAAAAAAGGCTGTGCCAGCATTTTGACACAACCTCCTATGCGTTATAATTAAAAAATACCATTTGTTATTATTTTCACTTTTTAATGTTTTCGATCTTTTACATGATTTTGATATTTTAATTTATGTAAAATTTGGTTTCATACCATAAAAGCAATATATTTGTTGACTAAACTATTCTAAATCTATAAAATACAATGAAAAAGATACTTGTATTTTTCATGTTGGCGGTCACTTTGATTACTTATGTACAAGGGGTGACCATATCTTCTTCGTACATCAGTGATATCACGTTAGATGGAGTTCCGGCTGTTATTGAGAACACTCATGGGGAGGAACGTTTATTCTTCGCCATAGACCCTGACAAAGGATCTGCATTTACAGCAATCCTTAGTTGTCCGGGAGCGACACAAATCCTGTTCGATGGACAGAATATCTCCACCGACAATCCTGTAATAACCGTTGCTGACTATGCGACGGGTAACCATACCCTTTCTGTGACTCGTGAAGGAATACAGCGTACATGGCGATTGATGTTCACCACGCTGCCGATTATCTGTTTCGATTCAGACCTGGAAGCAATGCTTGCCGTGCGTAACAGTGAAGATTTGTATTATCAAAATCCCCGTAAAAAAACAGATGGGTATATCGTGATTGTCGATCCTCTGAAACGTACGGATGGTGAATATGTGTTTAGCCAAAACACAAAATCCCGCATTCGTGGTGCGGCATCGGGTGGATATAGTAAAAAATCATTCACTGTTAGCCTGTATGATGATGCTTACGAAGATAAGGTAGATGCCACCGTTCTCGGTATGCGCGATGATGACGGATGGATTCTCGATGCAATGTATGCCGACCATGCACGGATGCGTAACCGCTTGTTGTTTGATATTTGGAACGATATGGACGATCTGCCTTACGACAAAGACTCTGATAAACCTTTTCAGGCCAATGGCACCCACGGCATGCATGTCGAGATACTGTTCAACGGTTCATACTTCGGGCTTTACTGCCTTACCGATAAAATCGACCGTAAACAGCTTAATTTGAAGAAATCGCGTACCGATTTCGACGGTAATTACACGGGTTCCCGTGGCATATTGTGGAAGGGGAGATTCATGCAAGATATCTGTACTTTTAACTCATACCCCAAAGAATATCCTGCTGACACATTGTATTGGGGATATGTTTCTCAGGAATATCCCGACGACAATAATTCTCAGGCTAATTGGGAACTGCTCAAGCAATTCATCGACCTGATTTCTCCGGCCAATAATGGGAAATACGATGAAGGAGCCAAAGGACGTCTCACGGCAGCATTGCCCCAATGGATTTATATTGACAATGTGGTCAATTATCAGATATTCGGCGAAGTATTTTGCCTTCAGGATAACTGGGGCAAAAATCTGCTTTATAGTATCCGTAATTTGGAGAAAGGGCATAATATTCTTTTCACTCCTTGGGATCTGGATGCAAGTCTGGGGCGCACTGCCGGTGGAGACATTCACGGAATCGATGATCCCAAATGGCACCCTTTCGGGGAACATTGCTCCCCGAAAAACGGCATGTATTTCACTCTTTTGCAGCATAATCCCCTTGAGTATAAAACTCGATTGCGGCATCGTTGGAATATGCTGAAAGATAACCTCCTCTCTCCTGAAGCGGTATACACGCGTATGAAAACCTATGCCGATAAACTCACAAATAGCGGTGCATGGGCACGGGAAAAAGCCCGTTGGCCCGAACATGCCGGAGACGTGTACGAAGAAATAGATTATATGAAATCGTATTTTGAAATTTATCACGACCTTTTCGAAAAAGCGGTGGTAAATTTCCCGACGGGTATAACGTCTCCTGCTATGGAGGAATCTGATGCTATCCTGCAGGTTTATACCGGTGCAGGAAGTATAAATGCCAGTGTTTCCGGCAATAACGATAAAGGTGTAATTGCTGTGTTCGATGGTGCAGGACGTTTCATTACCTCTTCGGAAACATCACAGTTGCAAATTGGCGGATTGGTGTCCGGAATATATTGTGTACAACTTAGGCTTGACAATCGGGTTCAGATTCAAAAAGTGATTGTGAGAGAATAGGGGGGGAGATATCGACACATTATCAGAAACAATTTTGAACGATTGCTGAATGAACATGAGGGATATTTTGAATGTCTATAGCCCGATAACGCTCGACGAGATGAGTGGAATAAGTTTGATGAACCGGACGGATACCAAATTTGTTGCCGGTATCGAAAGGGTTCGTGAGCTGTTGTTTATGGCAAAGAACGATTATTTTGTACAGCAAACCGGTGGAATGCGGATATTGTCATACTATTCGGTGTATTTTGACACAAAGACATTCGATATGTACGTAGCCCATCAAAATGGTAAATTGAATCGCCAGAAGATACGTATTCGTTCGTATGTCGACTCGGGGGATAATTTTCTTGAAGTGAAAACAAAGAACAATCGTGGACGGACTGATAAAAAACGCATACCTGTTGATACATTTGATCCGTCTAAACCGCAATACAACATTATATTTTCCGATGACATTCATGATGATAAACCAAACTGTGTCGATTTTCTCAAAGAATATCTCCATTGTTCCCCTGCCACACTTAAGGAGTCGCTTGAGATTCGTTTTGATCGTATCACTCTCGTGAACAAGAAAAAGACCGAACGATTGACAATTGATATGAATCTGAATTTCTTTAACACATCCACCGGTATTATAAAGTCCCTCGAAAAACTTGCCGTAATTGAGCTCAAGCGTGATGGATTAGTACATTCGCCTGTTCTTGAGATGCTTCGTACTTTGCGTATTTTACCGATGGGATTCAGTAAATATTGCATAGGGTCGGCTATTACCAATCTGGCTTTAAAACGTAATCGGATTCTTCCGAAATTGCGGCAGATTGAAAAGATATCCGTGGTTTGATGTACAAAATGACTATGTAGTAAAGCGTCGATAAAAATACAGAATAACACATTTATCAAATATAATTTTTACATAATGGAAGATATTGAAACTTTAGACTTATTGGGAACACCGTTGATGGAAGGATATAACTTGATTACTATGTTATTGAGATTTTCGTTCAATATGCTCGTGGTGTGGCTTATGATTCATTGCCTCTATTACCCTAAGAGCGGACGGAGAGACTATTACTTTACATTTATGCTTATCAGCATCAGTATCTTTTTTCTGATTTTCCTGCTCGGTGGTGTGAAATTGAAAATCGGATTTGCACTCGGCTTGTTTGCTATTTTCGGAATAATACGTTATCGTACGGAGTCTATGCCGGTGAGGGAGATGACGTATCTGTTTTGTATCATAGCAATATCGGTTATAAATGCTCTTGCCATCACGATAAGCTATATCGAACTTCTTGTAACGAATGTCATATTCTTATTGGCCGCATGGTTCTTTGAAAGTTACATACTACTGAAGCATGTATCGACGAAACTGATCCAGTATGACCGTATTGCGCTTATAACGCCCGATAAGCGTCTTGAACTGATAACTGACTTGGAGCATCGCACAGGATTGAAAATTAACTCGGTTGAAATCGGTGCGATTGATTTTCTACGTGATATGGCAATAGTGAAAATATATTATGAGACAGATCATGTGGGCGATAACAGTATTAACAACGAACTTAAATTATCCCGTGAAGAATGGACAGATGTAGGAAGACAATAACCCGTTATGCCCGCATTCCGACTCTTGCGGCAATATTAGTCGTTGGGTTGCTTGGGCCGACAAGTGTAAAGGCGCAATCTTCCGATTTTGGTATATGGTCGGCGGTTGGGGTTGAAAAGAAAATTAACAAGAAATGGAATGTCGGTGCGGAGACCGAATTTCGCACCCGTAACGATTCGAAGACACCCGAAAGATGGAGTTTCGGAGTGGATGGCAGCTATAAGTTAATGCGTTACGTCAAAGTTGCTGCTGCTTACAGCCTGCTTTACGATAATAACAAAGAGAAAATAACGTGGAATCCCGACGGTAACTACAACAATTGGCGTCCGTCTTATTGGGGAGTACGCCATCGCTTTTCCTTTTCCGTGACCGGGAATGTCGATATAGGAAGGTTGAAACTTTCATTGCGCGAACGCTGGCAGTATACTTATCGTCCGTCGAAGATTACCGAACGCTATGATTTTGATAATGCGCAATGGGAGACTACTGAAGTTCGTGGCAAGGGGCGGAACGTTTTACGTTCGCGATTTCGTGTAAGATACGATATTCCTCATTGCAAGCTCGATCCATATACTGATATTGAGTTGTTTAATTCGTGGTCACTGACTAAAATGCGCTACACTATCGGTGCTGATTATAAAATAAGGAAAAGACACGTTGTCGGTCTTTATTATCGGTGGCAGAACATTACCGGTGACGATGATGATAATCAGCCGGATTGTCATATTCTCGGTATGGGTTATACGTTTAAATTTTAAGATATGTATAAATTCTATTCAATAATAATATTTGTAGTCATGGCGGTATTTACGTCATGTGAGAATGATGACACCGATTTCAGTCATATCATTGATGGGGCTGAAGTTGAAGTGAAAGATATCGAATTTGATTCTACGCCACTTGACGAGGGAGTCGAAAACATTCCCTCTGACGATAACGACTACGTTGAAAACAGTGATTTTTATTCTGTTGTCAAAGTCGATTATCGTGGGATGACTGCTGTAGTGAGCGGTGATGTCGATATGGTAACCGTATTTGTCGAAGGTGCACATGTCACTATCCATTCTTATCGGCACAACATCGAGTATGTACTTAAGGGTTCGAGTGATAACGGTTCGTTCAAAATTTACAGCGACTACAAAATGAAAATCACATTGGATGGCGTTGCATTGCATCATCCTTCGGGTGCCGCTCTCAATAATCAGTGCGGTAAGTCACTCTATCTCGTACTTGCGCCCGGCAGCGAAAATACTCTCAGCGACGGTGATCATTACATAATGTCCGGCAATGAAGATATGAAAGGGGCTTTTTTTAGTGAAGGGCAAATTATATTCAGTGGTTCGGGAATTCTTAATGTAAAAGGGGGGTATAAAAATGCCATTGTCAGCGATGATTATATCGTGTTTCGTCCCGGTAATGTGATTAATGCCGGCAGCACAGCTGGTCACGGCATTAAAGCTAATGATGGGGTGAAGATAATGGGGGGAGTACTCAATGTGGAAGTGACTGTAGCGGCAGCCAAAGGCATTAATTCCGAGTATGATGTGATTGTGCGCGGAGGACGTACCACGGTTATCACATCGGGCAATCCGCGTGTTAAGAGTGATGATAGCAGCAGTTGTGCAGCAGTAAAATGTGACGGCTCATTCATCATGACTGCGGGAATGCTTAACCTCAAAAGTACCGGTGAGGGAGGTAAGGGTATCAATTCCGATAAAGACATTTCGATAATATCCGGAGAACTCAACGTTGTGACACTCGGCGACAAAGGTGTGGCATCGCCCAAAGGCGTTAAAGCGGACGGCGACATCACTTTCGGAAAGGCGGACATATATGTTTATAGTAAAGTGGGCCGTGCCATCGATGCTTTCGGCTCATTTACATTTGGTTCTGACTACGCTTCACTTATCGACAGTAAACATTTCTTTGAGATAAAATATTAATAAACCCTTAATGCCTAATATCGCTTTTGTTTAATATTTTTTGAAAGCAAAATTGAAACAAGTCAATCTTTTCTATTTTTTAAAAATATTTTGTTCGGAATAGTATAATTTCATTTGAAATCTTATAGTTATAGACATTTTTGGAAAATAAAAAAATAGTTTTAGACATCATTTTGTATTTATCATCGTAAGTTTGCAATAATATTCAAATATTTGATGATATCGATTCGATATAAAAGTGTTGTATAGCTTTCTGGAGAGATAATAAACTATAAAAATAGAAATTATATTGAAATATGTTGAGTATATGTGAAATGTTCGGGCTTTCAACTAATGGGAAATCGTATGAGGCCTGTTGAGTGAAGTTGATAGATGAAGGAGGGAAAATATATTGAGTAGGATTGAATTCTTGGTTGCGGCTTAGTACTTTTCCTTTTTCAAATGTAATATTATTAAAGAAAGTGTGTTATGTCAATGAATTGGAATGTAGTGGAAAGATAACTTTGTATTAAGGAAATAGTGTTGACGGTTTATCATTGAATAGTAGAGAAAATCCATTCATGACAAAGAATATTTCTGTAATTTTGGAACTGGATAGTATAACGTAATGGATTTTAAAAATAGTAAAGTGACTGGCATTGTAACTATTTTGTAAATTTCCCAATGGAATATATGTGGTAAAGTTATATTAAACTTAGGTTGACTACCTTTTGTAAGGTTAAATAGATGAATACTATGAATAGAGATAAAATATTGGAGAATAATTCTTCTCGACTTGCTTCATTAGATATATTACGGGGCTTTGACTTGTTTCTTCTTGTTTTTTTTCAACCTGTGTTTGTAGCATTAGGGCAACAATTAGATTTGCCTTTTCTGAATAGATTAGTCTATCAATTTGACCACGAAGCGTGGGTTGGATTTCATCTTTGGGATCTTGTAATGCCGCTTTTTTTGTTTATGACAGGGGCTTCGATGCCTTTTTCTTTGTCTAAATACAAAATTTCTTCTGCCGGCTGCCAGTTTGTCTATCGTCGGATTTTTAGGCGGGTTGTTTTGCTATTTTTATTTGGTATGATTGTTCAGGGCAATCTGCTGGGATTTGACAGTCAGCATATTTATTTATATTCTAATACATTGCAGGCCATTGCTGTAGGGTATCTCATAGCTGCTATTATCCAATTGCATTTTTCATTTAAGTGGCAGATTATAATAACCTTGTTACTACTTCTGGTATATTGGATTCCTATGACATTTTGTGGCGATTTTACACCCCAAGGAAACTTTGCAGAGCAAGTAGATAGATGGGTTTTAGGCCGTTTTCGAGATGGAGTTTATTGGAATGGAGATGGTACATGGAGTTTCTCACTTCAATATAATTATACGTGGATTTGGAGCAGTCTGACATTTGGAGTAACTGTAATGCTTGGAACTTTTGCCGGAAAACTAATGAAAGAGGGGGAGGCGAACCGGAAAAGGGTAGTGAGGATATTGTTGATAACCGGATTGATTTTGATAGGTGTAGCAGTGTTGTGGAGTTTGCAAATGCCTGTTATAAAGCGTCTGTGGACAGGCAGTATGACATTGTTGTCCGGTGGATATTGCTTTTTGTTAATGGCGTTTTTTTATTATTGGATTGATTATAAAGGCCGTATCTGGGGGCTGAACTGGTTGAAAATATATGGAATGAATTCCATTGCGGCTTATCTGTTGGGTGAAGTGATAAATTTTCGGTGTGTTGCAGCTTCGGTGAGTTATGGGTTGGAACAATACTTGGGTGATTATTATCAAGTATGGTTGACTTTTGCCAATTACCTTATTCTCTTTTTCATTTTGAGGGCCATGTATAAATGTGGATTATTCCTTAAGGTTTAATAAGTGGATGTAGTGGAGAAATGATATATTGGCGGAATGTAGAAAGTAAAATGAACCTGATAATCTGGAAAAAGGATATTTTTCATATTTAGAATATTAATAATTATGGCATAGAGAATGAGAAAATTGTATTTATGTTTTGTGAGTGTGTTTTTATCTTTTTCTGCGCTTTGGGCGGAGGGAACGGATTATACCCGGGGACTTTCCATTTGGTTCGATACCCCGAACAGTCTGGATGGAAGGGCGATCTGGTTGCGTGCTGACGGATCGGGGATGAATCCCGATAGAGAGTGGGAAAATGCTTCTTTACCGATTGGAAACGGTAGCTTAGGGGCTAATATATTAGGCTCGGTAGCTGCAGAACGGATTACCTTGAATGAAAAGACCCTTTGGAAAGGAGGTCCGAATACAGCCGGAGGGGCCGACTATTATTGGAAAGTGAATAAACAGTCGGCTTCGGTAATGGAAGAGATACGGCAGGCATTTACCGATGGCGATTATGAAAAGGCAGAATTGCTGACTCGGAAGAACTTTAATGGTTTGGCACATTACGAGGAGGGAGATGAGACTCCTTTCCGTTTCGGATCATTCACTACGATGGGAGAAATTTATGTGGAAACCGGATTGAGCGAGATAGGGATGAGTGACTATTACCGGGCACTCTCGCTGGATTCGGCTATGGCGGTGGTGAGTTTTAAGAAAGATAATACCCGGTATATGCGTAAATACTTTATTTCGTATCCGGATAGCGTAATGGCGATGAAGTTCACTGCTAATAAAACCGGGAAACAGAACCTGGTACTCCGTTATTGTCCGAATTCGGAGGCAAAGAGCAGTCTGTGTGCGGACGATACCGACGGATTATTATATACTGGAGTATTGGAGAATAATGGGATGAAGTTTGCAATCCGTATCAAAGCGATAACGAAGGGAGGAACGACGACCGTAGAACAAGATCGTCTGATAGTGAAAGATGCCGATGAAGTAGTTTTCTTGTTGACTGCCGATACGGATTATAAGATGAATTTTCAACCGGATTTTAAAGATCCGAAGACATACGTGGGGAGCGATCCGGAGCAGACGACCCGAAAAACAATGGAAGGAGCTATCCGGAAAGGATATGATGAACTATATCGTGCCCATGAAGCGGATTATACCTCTCTTTTCAATCGTGTGAAGTTACAATTGAATCCGGAGGTAACTGCCCGGAATCTGCCTACCAATCTGCGTTTGGCAAACTATCGGAAAGGGCAGGCCGATTATCGTCTGGAGGAGTTGTATTATCAATACGGCCGTTATCTGTTGATCGCTTGTTCCCGTTCGGGTAATATGCCTGCAAACCTGCAGGGCATGTGGCACAACAACTTGAATGGTCCCTGGCGTGTGGATTATCATAACAACATCAATATACAGATGAATTATTGGCCGGCCTGCTCCACCAATTTAGGAGAATGTACCCGGCCGTTGGTTGATTTTATCCGGAGCTTGGTGAAGCCCGGTGCAGAAACGGCAAAAGCTTATTTCAATGCCCGTGGGTGGACAGCTTCTATTTCCGCCAATATTTTCGGTTTTACGTCGCCTTTGTCGAGCGAAGATATGTCATGGAATTTTAATCCGATGGCAGGTCCCTGGCTGGCTACCCATATTTGGGAATATTACGACTATACGCGTGACAAGGAATTCCTGAAAAGCACGGGATACGATCTACTTAAAAGCAGTGCACAGTTCACAGTGGATTATTTGTGGCATAAACCAGACGGAACTTATACGGCTGCTCCTTCCACTTCACCGGAACACGGTCCGGTGGATGAGGGGACTACCTTTGTACATGCAGTGGTGCGTGAAATCCTGCTGAATGCCATTGAAGCAAGTAAGGTGCTGGGAGTGGACAAGAAAGAACGAAAAGAGTGGGAGTATGTGCTTGCGCATCTGGCTCCTTATAAGATAGGACGTTACGGGCAGTTGATGGAGTGGTCCAGAGACATCGACGATCCGGAAGACGAGCATCGTCATGTGAATCATCTGTTCGGATTGCATCCGGGGCATACCCTGTCTCCGGTGACGACTCCGGAATTGGCTCAGGCTGCCCGGGTGGTGCTCGAACATCGTGGAGATGGAGCTACCGGATGGAGTATGGGTTGGAAACTGAACCAATGGGCAAGATTGCAGGATGGAAATCATGCTTATAAACTGTATGGCAATCTGTTGAAGAATGGGACATTGGATAATTTGTGGGATACGCATGCGCCTTTCCAGATCGACGGGAATTTTGGAGGTACGGCAGGTATCACCGAAATGCTGCTGCAAAGTCATATGGGATTCATTCAGTTGCTGCCTGCACTGCCGGATGCGTGGCAAGACGGTTCGGTAAGCGGAATTTGTGCAAGAGGCGGTTTTGAAGTGAATCTTTCGTGGAAGGATGGTAAGTTGGCAGAGGCGGTAGTGACCTCTGAAAAGGGTGTTCCGTGTACGGTGAGATACGAAGATAAGACGTTGTCTTTTAAGACAAAGAAAGGTAGCAGCTACCGGATTGTAATGGACAATAATGAACTGAAAAAGAAAATAATAGAATGATGAAGAAAGGACTTTTTTTATTGTTATTGCTTTGGTTATGGATGATACCGGCCGAAGCGGCTTATCAGCCTCAGTATTCAGTGGCCGGCTTCTATCCTTTGGATGATACCGGACGTACGGTGTACTCTATGAATCCTGCCTGGCGTTTCCATAAGGGAAGTGCTTCCGAAGCGTATCGGGTGGATTTTGAAGACAGTGCCTGGGAAGTGGTTTCATTGCCGGACGGAATAGAGTATCAGCCGACGGAAGCCAGTGGGTGTACGAATTATCAAGGAGAGGTATGGTATCGTAAGCATTTTACTCCGGTAGATGAATGGAAGAATAAGAAGCTGTTCTTGCATTTCGAGGCGATCATGGGTAAATCTAAAATCTGGATTAACGGACATTTGGTGAATGAACACTTCGGGGGATATCTGCCGGTTATTGCGGATGTTACCGCCTATGTGGATTTTGGAAAAGACAATGTGATAGCCGTATGCGCTGATAATAGCGACGATCCTTCGTATCCTCCCGGTAAGGCGCAGGATGTACTGGATTTTACTTATAGCGGAGGAATCTACCGCGACTGCTGGCTGATTGCCCATAACGATGTGTACATTACAGATCCGAATTATGAAAATAAGGTAGCGGGTGGCGGATTATTTGTTGCTTATAATAATGTGTCGGAAGAAAGCGCGGATGTATTGCTGGATATTCAGGTAAGAAACGACCGTAAACAGTCTTTTAATGGAAAGGTGGTTTATGAATTGCTCGATGCCAATGGCGGGAAAGTGGGTGAAGCTGGCCGTAAACTTTCCATAGGCAAAGGAAAGGCGGTTTCCGGTGCCAGTAAGATAAAATTGTCTGCTCCGCATCTCTGGTCGCCGGAGTCGCCCTATTTGTATCAGTTGCATGTGTATATAAAAGATAATCAAGGAAATGTGATTGATGGTTATCGTCGTCGTATCGGTGTGCGCAGCATAGAGTTTAAGGGGAAGGACGGTTTTTGGCTGAACGGGAAACCTTATGAAGCTCCCCTGATAGGTGCTAACCGGCACCAGGATTTTGCGATTGTGGGCAATGCACTGTCTAATGGCATGCATTGGCGGGATGCAAAGAAATTGAGGGATGCCGGATTGAAAGTGATCAGAAATGCCCATTATCCGCAAGATCCCGCCTTTATGGATGCTTGTGATGAATTGGGGCTTTTCGTAATAGTCAATACTCCGGGATGGCAGTTCTGGAATGAGGCTCCGGAATTTGCGCAACGGGTTTATTCTGATATTCGCAATATGGTGCGTCGGGATCGGAATCACCCTTCCGTATGGATGTGGGAGCCGATTTTGAATGAGACGTGGTATCCGGCGGATTTTGCACAAAACGTGAAAAACATCGTGATGGAAGAGTATCCGTATCCTTATTGCTATACAGGATGTGATTCGGAGGCGAAAGGACACGAATATTTTCCGGTACTTTTTAAGCACCCGCAACTGGGAGGAGTAGATAAAGAGGAAGCGGAACATCCGGAAATTACTTACTTTACCCGTGAATGGGGAGATAATGTGGACGATTGGTCATCGCACAATTCTCCCAGTCGTGCCAGCCGTGCCTGGGGAGAAACTCCCATGCTGATTCAGGCACAGGGGTATGCGAATCCTTCTTATCCGTATACCTGTTATGAGACGCTGTATCAGACAACCCGGCAGCATATCGGCGGATGTCTGTGGCATTCGTTCGATCATCAGAGGGGCTATCATCCCGATCCTTTTTACGGGGGGATTATGGATGCTTTCCGGCAGCCGAAGTATTCGTATTATATGTTTCAGGCGCAACGTAGCCCGCAGAAAAGCGATTTGATAGCCGAAACGGGGCCGATGGTATACATCGCACACGCGATGACTCCTTTCTCACCCAAAGATGTGACGGTTTATTCCAATTGTGACGAGGTTCGTCTTACGGTATTTAAAGAGGGAAAACAGTATCATTTTAAAAAGGAGAAAAGGGAGAAGGGAATGCCGTCTCCGGTGATTACGTTTAAGGATGCGTATGATTTTATGCAGGATAAGGCTTTGTCGCGTAAAAGAAAGCAGGCGGATGTATATATGTTTGCAGAGGGGCTTATCGATGGAAAAGTGGTGGCTACTCATCGGGTATCTCCGGCACGTCGTCCGTCCCGGCTTTTGCTGTGGGTTGATAATGAGGGGATGCAGATGGAAGCCAATGGCTCGGATATAGTTACGGTAGTAGCTGCTGTGGCAGATGAAAACGGGAATATCAAACGTTTGAATAACTATTTCGTTCGTTTCGAGATTGAAGGTGAAGGTACGATTTTGGGTGATGAGGACATTATGGCGAATCCACGTCCCGTACAATGGGGGACGGCACCTGTATTGGTGAAGTCGACTACCCGTCCCGGCAAGATTAAGGTTCGGGCTTCCGTATTGGTGGAAGGTACACAGATGCCCGCCAGTGAAACGATTGAAATAGAGACTTATCCGGCAACTGTTCCTTTGATTTTTGATGAGGCCGAAGAGAATGCTATGGGTAAGATAGTCAGAAAGAAAACTACCGGGAAAACGGAAGACGAAGATTGTGCACGCGAAGTGAAGAGATTACAAATGGAATTGAATCAATATAAACTGAAAGAGGTGGAACAACAACAAACGGATTTCGGTGAAAAAAGATGAATAGAGAAGTACAATGAAGAAAATTTTATTATCAATGGCTCTGCTTGCTGCGGTTTGTAGCGGGCAGGCACAAAACGGAGAAGAGTATTATGTGAAGCATCTGGATTTTCCACAGGGTGCTACACTTCAAGAGAAAGTGGATATGGCGGCAAGATTGGTACCGACGCCACAACAGTTGGCTTGGCAACAGATGGAACTGACTGCTTTCCTGCATTTCGGTATCAATACCTTTACAGGTCGTGAATGGGGAGACGGGACAGAAGATCCGGCCCTGTTCAATCCGACACAGTTGGATGCAGAGCAGTGGGTGCGTACATTGAAAGAAGCCGGTTTTAAGATGGTGCTTCTCACGGCGAAGCATCATGACGGTTTTTGTTTGTGGCCTACCAAGACTACGGCTCATTCGGTAGCTTCTTCATCTTGGAAGAATGGTAAAGGGGATGTGGTGAAGGAACTTCGGGACGCTTGTGATAAGTATGACATGAAATTCGGAGTGTATCTGTCTCCCTGGGATAGAAATGCGGCATGCTATGGGGATTCTCCGAAATATAACGAGTTTTTCATTCAGCAATTGACAGAGTTGCTTTCCAACTATGGGGAAGTGCACGAGGTGTGGTTCGATGGTGCCAATGGTGAAGGGCCTAATGGCAAGAAACAGGTTTATGACTGGGATGCATTCTATAAAACGATCCAGAAGTTACAACCGAAAGCTGTAATGGCTATTATGGGTGACGATGTGCGCTGGGTAGGCAACGAGAAAGGAATCGGCCGCGAGACGGAATGGAGTGCTACCGTGCTTACTCCGGGAATCTATTCCCGTTCGGAGAAAAACAACAAACAGTTGGGGGTATTTGGCAAGGCGCAGGATTTGGGAAGTCGGGATATACTCGGAAATGCAACGGAACTTTTCTGGTATCCTTCGGAGGTAGATGTTTCTATTCGTCCGGGTTGGTTCTATCATCAGGAAGAGGATAGTAAGGTGAAAAGCCTGAAACATTTGACGGATATTTATTTTCAGTCTGTCGGTTATAATTCGGTTTTACTGTTGAATATACCGCCGGATCGCCGGGGATTGATAAACGAAGCGGATGTGACCCGTTTGAAAGAGTTTGCCGAATATCGTAAACAGACTTTTGCCGATGACAGGGTGAAAGGCGGACAGAAGTTATGGGAAGCGAAACCGGGTGAAGAACGCATTTATAAACTGAAATCGGGTTCGGAGATCAATGTAGTGATGTTGCAGGAGGATATTTCGAAAGGACAGCGTGTGGAAGAATTTTCGGTAGAGGCACATACTGCTGATGGCTGGAAAGAGGTAGGGCAGGGGACTACCGTAGGTTATAAACGTATGTTACGTTTCCCTGCAGTAAAAACCGATCGGTTGAAAATTAAAATAAAGAATTGCCGTCTGACCGCCAATATCAGTAAGATAGCTGCTTTTTATGCGGTTCCTTTACAGGAAGAGGGTGAAACAGTCGATTGGAACAATCTGCCGCGTTCTGCTTGGAAACAGGTTTCTGCTTCTCCGCTCGTTATTGATTTAGGCAGTCCGGTATCGTTGGGGGCTTTTACTTATGCTCCTGCCAAAGCCGAAGCCAAGCCGACAATGGCGTTCCGGTATAAATTCTTTGTGAGCTTGGATGGTAATAATTGGAAAGAAGTTCCTTCAAGTGGAGAGTTTAGTAACATTATGCATAATCCGCTTCCGCAAACGGTATCATTTAAGGAGAAGGTGAAAGCCCGGTTTATCAAATTAGAAGCTACTACACCGACAGATACTCCTGCTGTGGTGGAAATAAATGAAATCGGGGTAACGGTGAATAAATAACGTCCACTTGCAACAAGGATGCTGCAGCATAGCTTCTCCTCCTTTTGGAAGCCATACGGAATATAAAGTTATATCGAACTTAGATTAAATAAATAATTGATGAGTACAATGAACATAAATAAGCGTAATTTATATACTACCGCCTCTGCTTTGGTTTTGTCTGGGCCATTAGTGGCTCAGCAACCGAATATTATTCTTTTTCTGGTGGATGATATGGGGTGGCAGGATACCTCAGTTCCTTTCGGGGCAGAGCCCACCAAGTTGAACGAAATTTATCATACCCCCAATATGGAGAGGTTGGCACAAAAAGGGGTGAAATTTACTCATGCTTATGCAAATTCCATCAGCTCTCCGTCGCGGGTAAGTCTTTTTACCGGGGCAAATGCTGCAAGACATCGGGTAACTAACTGGACCTTGAAGAAAAATGTTTCTACTGATCGCAAAAACGATCTGTTGGAATTTGGAGATTGGAATTACAATGGTTTGTGTCCGGAAGAGGGTGTGCCTTATACATTTTATGCCAAATGTCTACCCGAACTGCTTCGGGAAAACGGATATACAACCATGATGGTGGGTAAAGCGCATTTTGGATCATTGGATACTCCGGCAGCTGATCCGTTAACAATTGGCTTCGACTATAACATTGCCGGACATGCTGCCGGAGCGATGGGGAGTTATTTGGGAGAAGAAGGATACGGGGCTACCGGAAACCCCGAGTGGGCGAAGATATGGGCCGTTCCCAATCTGGAAAAGTATCATGGTACGGATACGTTTTTGACTGAAGCTTTGACGTTAGAGGCTAAAGGATTGATGGATAAGGCACTGCTTAAGCAAAAACCTTTCTTTTTGTATATGAGTCATTATGCAGTTCATGCTCCATTTGCTACCGATAAGAGGTTTTATGATAAGTATATTGCTAAAGGACTTTCTCATAAAGAAGCGCAGTATGCCGGACTGGTGGAAGGTATGGATAAGAGTTTGGGCGATCTGATGGATTATCTGGAAGAAAAAGGTATCGCACAAAATACGGTTGTCATTTTTATGTCGGATAACGGTGGTTATACAATAGGCCGTCCGGATAAGAACTTTCCATTAAGTGAGGGAAAAGGGTCACTGAAGGAGGGAGGTATTCGTGAGCCGATGATCGTCTACTGGCCGGGGGTGACGCAACCTTCTGCCGAAAATGCGACACCGGTGATTATTGAGGATTTCTTTCCCAGTATTTTGGAACTTGCCGGGGTAAAGAAAGGAATACATACTCCGCAAGTTGTGGATGGAAAAAGTTTTGTGCCATTCCTGAAGGGAAAACGGGGGGATATGAAACGTCCTTTATATTTTCATTATCCCAATAATTGGGGGGAACGTCATGGTACTACCGGTGCCCCGCAAAGCGCTATTATTGAGGGAGACTGGAAACTGATTTATTATTATGAATCACAGACTTCTGCTTTGTTTAATTTGAAAGATGACCTGTCGGAATTGCACAATCTTATCAATGAGGAGGCATGCGGGAAAATCGCTGCCAAGTTGGCGAAAGATTTGACTCGTCATTTGAAGAAAACAAATGCTATCATACCTGTATTGAAATCAACCGGTAGGCCGGTGAGATATCCGGATGGAACAGAGATAAAAACGGTTTCTTAATTGAATAATTTTATTAGTAGTTAAGTAGTAAGTAGTCAAGTAGTTAAGTAGAAATGATTTGCCTGATGTGTTTTTCTTGACTACTTACTACTTGACTACTTACTACTTAACTACTGATCATGAATTGTTGAGGCCTAATTGTTTCTTATTATTTCAAAGTCGGTATATATAGGTAGATGATCGCTGTACCCTCCCAGATATTTTATGCCGGAATAAGTGCGGAAAGGTTGTTTTCCTCCATATTTTTCATCATTGGATAACAGAAAAGGCAGACGGGCTACGTTTGCCTTTTTTTCGTCGGTATGGAAAGGTGATGAGTTGTCCAATAAGGTACCGGATATAATAAGGTGGTCAAGTAATCCCCATTTTCCCTGATATTTGTAAGAGCCAAAACTGTATTTTTCGGCTTCTGCTCTTGATGCAAGTAGGTGATAGAGCTGTAAGGGGGCGGGATGGGGTGGCGGGGCCAATGCACCCAGTGTTTGGGTTATTGATTTATTGTTTGGGTAATCATTAAAGTCTCCCATAATAATAAGTTGAGGATGTAGGCGGGTAGTCAGCAGACTGTCTGCTATCGAACGGATTTTTCCGGCAACTAACATACGGTAGGGTTCGGATACCTTGGCTCCGCTGGAACGTGAAGGAAGATGAACGACTAATACATCCAGACTGTCTCCTGTGGCGAGTAGTCCGCAAACATGGAGGATGTCTCGTGTTGGGCGGTTCTGCGGTCTAAAAGTACCGGTCGGGATGGAACGGTGGGATAGTAATTTAAAACGGTCACGTTGGTAGAGCAATGCTACATCGATGCCGCGTTCATCCGGAGAGTGAGTGATGACATAGCGGTATCCTTGTTCTTTTAAAGGAGAATAGCGTGTCAGATCGCGCATAACATTGTCATTTTCTACTTCACAAAGCCCCACCAGAACCGGTGGAACCCATTCACCGACAGCAGTAATGACGCGGGCTATATTGACTAATTTCTTTTTGTAACGCTGGTAGTTCCAGTGGCGGAGAGCATCGGGCAGAAACTCATAATCGTTTTTTAGGGAATCATGGTGGGTGTCGAATAGATTTTCTACATTCCAGCACATTACGCGGAAAGGGGGGGAATCGGCTTGAGCGGTGAGTCGGGGCATGTACAAGAAAAGGAATAATAAGACAATTATTCCTCTATTCATTTTCTTCTTCTTCTTTTTCTTGCCATTCATAACATCCGGCATCGGGTGCTTCGTCTATGGTTCGTGGCATTCCTTTCAGATCCAGAGGAAAGTCTTGGGCATCTTCGCTCAGTCCGATATTAATGGCAGCCGATTTTGGAGTTAACTGGAAATCGAACAATTGTTCTCCCCGTTTATCTGTTAGCAAAAAGTTATCGTCCTTTTTCCATGTCACATTGATTATCTTGTCATTTTTTTCTTCTACGGAATTGATGAGACAGTGAGAAAAAAGATAGTCGAAAGCTATGGAAGAGTCATCTGAGCGTGAACCGTTGATTTCGTCATTAGAAGAGCCGGCTATGATACAATTGTGAAAAGCCGCATTGATAATAGGATAGGCTATTTCTCCTGATTCGTTTTTTAAGGCAAGGGCTACTCCTTGTTTTATATCCCAACTATAATAATTGGCCAGCGTACAGTGCACGAATTTATAATTTCCCCCAAGCAGGCTTACACAATTTTTTCCGGCATTACTGATTTCACAGTTACCAATGCTGGCTTGGCAAGAGGTCATTTCCAGTCCGTTTCCCGAGACTTGCCGGATAACGGAATTGGTAAGGGTCAGCTTCTTTTGGTCGATAGCCGATGAGTCGCAACGGATACCATATATTCCTCCGTGTATATCGACAAAGTTCAGAGAATTATCATAGCTTGAAGTATGGAAACGGATACCGTCCCATTGTCCGGGCAAGCGGTCATAGGGGAGGTTGGAGAACATCTTGTCAGTACGGTCGCCTCGGAAAACAACGGGAGCTTCCAGTGTGCCTTCTGCTACGAGTTGTCCATGTACTTGGATGCTCGATTTGCCGTGAAAATAGAACCGGGTTCCGGCGCCAATGGTTAAGCGGGCACCTTCCTTTACACTCAGACTGTCATAGATGACGATAGGACGTGCGGAACTGATAAGGGTATCTTGTGTGATTTCCTTTTGGCGCAAAGAGACAAAATCTTGTCCATATGCCAGCAACTTAACGTTCTGTCGGTTGGTATTGGTGATGAATACGATGGAATCTTTCCGGAAGACAGGTTCGTCACTGTCTTGTGGAGCTAAAGTTGCTTCAATAAAGACATATAAGCTGTCTTTGCTCCGTATCTCCACATCATAAAAGGAATTGCCCTTCATGCCGTCCACATTGATGCGGAATCCGGAATTGGCGGCATCTGCCAATACGATCGATGAAATGATTAATGATTCTTTGTTGCGGTTATATACTTTCAGGATATGGGTGGAAGTGCCGATACCGGCTAATATGGTGTCCATTCTTAGCGTGTCTTGGGAAAAAGAGAGTGCAAGAGAGGGATCGGCGGAGAAGTTCTCGTCATCACAGGCCGGGAACAATATCAAACTTGCCAATAAAAATAAGAGAACGTATACCGGGTTTCTTTTCATATCTTGCTGTTATATAAATCAGGCACGGATTAGAGAATCCGTGCCTAATATAAACGAGGAATGACCTTGTTTATTATTTCTTTTCCGGGATATTTGCCAATACATCCAACAGGTGACGCCAGAATTTGTCTACCGAAGGAATGTGCATACGTTCGTCCGGTGAGTGAACTCCCGTCAGTGTAGGACCGAAAGAAATCATATCTAAGGAAGGATATTTATCGAGGAAAAGTCCGCATTCCAGACCGGCGTGAATTGCTTTTACCTGAGCGTCTACACCGAACAAACGTTTGTAGGAAGCGGCTGCCACTTCCAGAATGGCTGAGTGCGGATTCGGTTTCCAACCTGGATAACCGTCACCGAAAGTTACAGTTGCACCTGCCAACTGGAAAGCCGCACGAACGGTATTCGCCATATCATCGCGGGCGGAGAGGATAGAACTGCGCTGGCTGGTTTCGATACGGATTATATTTTCCGGTTTCATCTTAACGGATGCTAAGTTGGTGGAGGTTTCTACCAGTCCGGGGATATCCTGACTCATGGCATATACTCCGTGGGGTACAGCATAGAGTGCTTTCAACAGACGGGCGGTGGTATCTTGGTCAATAGCTTTGGTACGGGGTGTTTCCGATTCTAATACAAGTTTTAAATCCGGTTCTGTTACTGCGAGCTCATTTTCTATTTCGGCAGTAAAGATGTTCAGGTCGGCACGTACATCATGTTTGGCATCTTCGGGGACGGCACAGACAGCGTATGCTTCACGAGGGATAGCGTTGCGAAGGTTACCGCCATTAATTTCACATAAGTACAGGTCGTATTTGGCTATCATTTTACTGAGAAAACGGTTCAGTATCTTGTTGGCATTACCGCGACCCAGATGGATATCACCACCGGAATGTCCGCCTTTCAGACCTTTTACCTCTACTTTAAAGAAAAAGTAACCGGCTGGAACATCTGCCTCCTTATAAGTAAATTGGGCTACGGAGTCTATTCCTCCTGCGCAACCGATGAAAAGTTCCCCTTCATCTTCCGAATCGAGATTCAACAGGATATCACCGTTCATGAAACCTTCTTTCAAGGCAAATGCACCGGTCAACCCCGTCTCTTCGTCTACTGTGAACAGGCATTCCAACGGACCGTGCTCGATGGTATCATCTGCCAGAATAGCGAGTTCTGTGGCTACTCCGATTCCGTTATCGGCTCCGAGTGTCGTGCCTTTGGCTTTCATCCATTCACCATCAATTTCTGTTTCGATAGGATCGACAAGAAAATCGTGTTCCACGTCATTATTCTTTTCGCAGACCATATCCACGTGTGATTGCAAAATGACAGTTTGCAGATTCTCCTTTCCCGGCGTGGCCGGTTTCTTGATCAAAACGTTTCCGGCTTCATCAACTTTGGTCTCCAGATTATGTTTTTCTCCGAACGCTTTTAAGTATGCGATAATTTTTTCTTCCTTCTTTGAAGGGCGCGGTACTTGGCATATTTCTGCAAAATACTTGAATACACCTGCCGGCTTAAGTTCTTGTTTTTCCATTCTTTTTTCTTTTTATTTGAGTGAATGTTTGAAATATAACCCCTTATTGCTAAAGATGGTTAAAATAAATCTACTTTCTGAACCCGTTTCTCTTTTTTTATAATAAAAAAGGCGGTTGAGTCCATACAAAAGTCTATATTTGCACCCACAAAATTAATAGAAATGCTCAATACAATACTGTTTACTTTGTTAATAGTTACTATTTGTATCTTATTATTAGGTATCAAGGTCTTTTTTGTGAAAGGTGGAAAATTTCCTAACGGACATGTGAGCGGCAATAAAGCTTTAAGAGATAGGGGGATTAGTTGTGCACAGTCTCAGGACCGTGAAGCACAGAAGAAATCCCGCTTTTCTATTGATGCCCTTGAAAAGGCTTTGAATGATAGTATGAACTAATTAATTAAAAACTATATTTTTACAAGTTATGAAGAGAATAAATTGCCTCATTAACGGTTTGGCTGCTCTTGCGCTTATCGTTTTGTTTTCACAATGCGCTGGTAAAGCTGATACAAAAACTACGACATCTGCCGGAGAAGCAACAGCTAATACTGTATCCGGTGATTTAAAGATCGCTTATGTGGAAGTGGATACGCTGCTTTCCAAATACAACTTCTGCATTGATCTGAATGAGGCTATGATGAAGAAAGAAGAGAATATTCGTTTGACACTGAATCAGAAGGCTGCTACTCTTGACAAGGATCAGAAAGAATTCCAGAAGAAATACGAAAACAATGCGTTTATTTCTCCGGAGAGAGCTCAGCAGGAATATAACCGTTTGATGAAGATGCAACAGGATTTGCAGGCATTACAGAATAAATTGACTAATGAGTTGGCTGCCGAAACACAGAAGAACAGTTTGCAGTTGCGTGACTCTATCAATGTTTTTCTGAAAGAGTATAACAAGACGAAAGGTTACAATTTGATTCTTAGTAATACCGGTTTTGATAACTTGCTTTATGCCGATAGTTCATTCAATATCACACAAGAGATTATCGATGGCTTGAATGCAAGATATACTTCTGCTGCTAAGAAATAATTTTAAGATATTTATAGAAAAAGGGGCATAAATGCATCAACTGCATTTATGCCCCTTTTTTTATATTCGCGGATTCGGAATTAATGTCCGAGCCTGCCGCCGCCACTGCTACCAATTGTCGTTACCATTGAGCTGGTGGTGAAAGTGGTTGTTTTCGTTCCGGGAGTGTACACGGCTCCTGTGTAGTAGCCATGGAAATCTTCTCCACCGGAGATGCTGCCTCCTGTATAGATCGTGTAATTGGTATTGGCTTTCAGGTCGGCACTGCTGAATAATAGAGTCATTGTCTGATAAGAACGCGGCAATTTATACGTAAACACATTCGTACCGTTTGCATCTTGTATGTTGATCAGATTGCCGGATGTTGCTGATGATGCACTATATAACACGGAACGTTGACTACAAGCCGATGAAGTAGGAGTGCTACTCGAGCCACCCGTACCTATTAGCACTCCTCCTGTGATAGAGAATGTATTCCTGTCACAATCGAATCCCTCTTCCGGACTGTTTGTGCCGGATGCGATCACAATACCACCGGTTACGGTCAGAGTGCCATTAGAGTCGATACCGTCATTGCCGGATGAATAACAATAGATATATCCGCCGTTTATCACTACTTGATTGGCTGCATTAATAGCGTCGTCATAAGTTTCTATGTCGTAAATTCCACCATTAATGGTTAGGACATCTTTACTTTCCATGCCTTCTCCTCCGTCTTGTGTACAGCGGATTGTAAATGTGCCCGAATGGGATGTAAGGTCTCCGATACATTTTATTGCTTTCGGGTTGGCATAATCTGCGTTTTCTCCATGTCCGGAAACCAGGAATTTAGCTCCGGTTGTAGTGGCGTCAACAACGGGGCCTTCGGCATTTACTGCACCGAAAACAATTTCACCGTCGGCCGAAATTCCCTTACCTGCACTACCTGTACTCTTCATTGTAACTGTGCCGTTTGTGATATGTATGTTACCGTTGCTTTTCATACAAGTGGCCGAATAAGAATCGAGTATACTGTTGGTATTCGTATACGTTCCTCCGTTACCGGAGGTTGTGATTTGGACATCGCCGCCTGAAATAACCAGGTCACCGTCTGTCGATATTCCTTTTCCTGCTGTTCCGGTACTTGTGATAATGATGTTGCCTCCTGCTATATAAACCGTTTGGTCACATTTGATACCTGTGCAATAGGAAGGATCGTTATCAACAACTGCTACCGAACCGGTAGTCTGGATATGTATTGTTCCGTCATTAATCCGGAGATCGTTTTTGGTTTTGATCCCTTTGGATTGGTTACCGGATACCGACATATGAATTTCACCTCCGTTCATGGTGAAAGTGCCGTCGCATTTAATGCCTTTTACATCGTCGGAAGTAGAAGTTATTTGAACTTTTCCTCCGTTGATTTCAATGTATCCTTCGTCTCCGTCGAGTCCGTCACTATCGGAGGTTACTGTTACCGAACCTCCGTCGATACGGATGTAATCGTTGGCATGAATCCCATCGGAAGCGGCTCCGGTAATTGTTATGTTTCCGGAATTTACTAATAAATAATCATCACTGCAAATGCCATGCTTTTTATTACCCTGTACATATAGAGCACCTTCTCCATTGAAAATCAGTTGACCCTCACTGAAGAAGCATCCTTTCATGTCTTCTGAACCGGAGTCGGCATACTTCTTTCCGTCTGTTAATGTGTTTATCGTACCTTCCGTCAAATTGACTGTGACCTTTTTACCCGATTGGATATTGATGGCCGGGCCGTCTGCATTCGTTATATTTACTCCGTTCAGTGTCAATATAAATTTTTTATCGCTATAAATCTTAAACATTCCATTGGAAATAGTTCCGGTAAGTATGTATTCTACTTCCTCGGAGATGGTGGATGTTATGATAACATTTCCGTCATCTACGGAAATTGAAACACCTTCGAAAGCCAATGGATTAACAATCTCTATTCCGGTATCGGAATAGAGGATTTTTATTTGCAGAGAATTGTCTCCGAAACTCAGACTATCTATTTCGGTCATGGAATACGTAGGGGCATCTTGATCGTGCAAGTGTAAAAGTACGGCTTCATTTACAAATGTCATACTGTCGAGAACTGACAGGAGAACTCCTTGGGTTATTTTGTCTGAGCGATGTACAAACATCTTTTCTTGCGCCAGTATACTTTGTATACACAACGCACAAATTCCTGATAATAAAATAATCCGTTTCATGGTCGTCTGAATTTGAATACATGGTGGTCTATTTTCAGCAGATAAATTCCGGGAATCAAACGGTCTGTATCCAAATAGCCGGTTTCGCTGACTTGATCTTGAAAAATTTTCATTCCATCCAGCCCGTAAACAACTGCGGTAGTACCTTTTGCTATGTTTCTGATCTGTACATTTTTTGTGGATGGATCTACAAAGATGTAAACATTCTGTTCTCCGGTAAGAGAATTACTGATGCCTGTGGTTTCGTTACTGAAAGTAATTGTCCGTACTTCTGAATAGTGAAAGGAGCTTTCCTCTCCGCTCAGCCGGTTCAGCCATAGTGAGCCATTCTGAAAAGCCAGTTTCCTGATCTCGGATAGACGGAAAGTCTGTTCCGTGCCATCATTCAGATTGATGATTAAATTCTCTTGTGCTTGTATATGATATACATTTATCATAAATAGCCATCCGAGAATGATTGATGGTAATACTCTGATTCGATTCATATTTTTTAGCGTATTAAGAACTTGTCTAAATTTTCCTCTAAAAGTTTTATCAGTTTTTGAGTTTATTTTCGGCCTGTTTTCTTGTTTTCACTCGTCAGATAGCCCGTTATCCTCCTCTGAAAACAGAAAAATATCCTTAAATAATGATTCTTAAAAGAATGCTGAGCAAAATTTAAACCGGCTCTAAGTTTTAATCGAAATTGAGTATTTTTATATTAAATAACAATTAAAATCAATCAACAGGTCTTTTTTATCTGCCAATACTGAGATTTTGAGGTGTTTACAGAAATACCTGATATTTATGATTAGAGGATTTCCTTGTGGTAGTAATGAGATCTTGGAAAGAGGGGAAACCGGGGTAAATTTTTATATCGAACATAGAAGGGTCTGTTTGAATTTTCCTCTCAAAATAATACTGAGTAAAATTTAAGCAGGCTCCCAGGTAAATAAAAAAATGACGAGAAAACTTTTATTATAGCTTGGCTTCTTCTTGTGGAATGCGAAAAGCCGTGTAAAGTTCCAGAATGGCAGCGATGGTAAGACAGGCGATCCATTCATTTCCCCGGGTAGAGAACATGAAAGCTCCGGTCAGCACTAATGCGACGGCGCCGAATATTTGCTGGATGCGCAAGCGTTTCAATGTTTTGCTTTTCCCCTTTACCGGAGTATTGATTTGGGCAAGAGCTACAAAGCCAGCTCCGATGGTATATATATAAGGTGCATAAATCCATCCGGTGATGAATACTGCTGCTCCTACAAGAGCCATAAGAGCGCCTACGGCAAAAAGTGCGGGTACGAGTTGTTTCATTTATTTATTTATTTTCAAATACGTAAATATCTTCATTGGGTTTCTTCATCAGATACTTTTCACGTGCTATTTGCTCGATGGCGTCAGGATTACTGCTTAGCTCGTTGAGTTTCTTTGTGTTTTCTTCGTAGTCGGCACGGTATTTTTCGATTTCGCTTTGCAACCGACTGATTTCACGTGTATATCCGATACGCCGGATGGCACTGTTTTCGTCCAGAAAACCGATGATGGCTGCAAAAGCCAACACAGTGATGAGGTATTTGTGTTTACCGATAAACTCCCAGATTGTTAGTAAATTGCTCATAATTTCTCCTTTAATTCCGTATGCAAAGATAAAACTTATAACTTAAAACTTGCCACTTCCCGGCTAAAACTTCTCACTCATCACTTATTACTTATTACTTTTTTTGCGTACATTTGCAGAAACTCAAAAAACAGAGAGATCCCGACGTATGGAAAACTATATTGTATCTGCCCGTAAATATCGTCCGTCTACCTTTGAGTCGGTGGTGGGCCAACGGGCATTGACTACGACACTGAAGAATGCCATTGCCACGCAAAAACTGGCGCATGCCTATCTGTTTTGCGGGCCTCGTGGAGTAGGAAAAACCACGTGTGCACGTATCTTTGCCAAGACTATCAACTGTATGACTCCTACTGAGGATGGAGAGGCTTGTAATGCATGTGAGTCTTGTGTGGCTTTCAATGAACAGCGTTCCTATAACATTCATGAATTGGATGCCGCGTCCAATAATTCGGTAGATGATATCCGCCAATTGGTAGAGCAAGTGCGGATTCCGCCACAGATCGGTAAGTATAAGGTATATATTATTGATGAGGTACATATGTTGTCGGCCTCTGCTTTCAATGCTTTTTTGAAAACATTGGAGGAACCTCCCCGTCATGCTATCTTTATTTTGGCGACGACGGAGAAGCATAAGATTCTTCCTACTATTTTGTCGCGTTGCCAGATTTATGATTTTAACCGTATCAGTGTGGAAGACACGGTGCAGCATCTGGCTTATGTGGCTTCTAAAGAGAATATCACAGCAGAACCCGAAGCGCTGAATGTCATTGCGTTGAAGGCGGATGGCGGTATGCGTGATGCACTTTCCATCTTCGATCAAGTGGTAAGCTTTACCGGTGGACACATTACGTATAAGAGTGTGATTGAGAATCTCAATGTGCTGGATTATGAATATTATTTCCGGTTGACGGACTGCTTTCTTGAGAATAAGGTGAGTGACGCCCTGTTGTTGTTCAATGATGTGCTGAACAAAGGTTTTGACGGTAGTCATTTCATTACGGGACTTTCTTCTCATTTCCGTGATTTGCTTGTCAGTAAAGATGCTGCTACTTTGGCATTGCTTGAAGTAGGAGCCAGCATCCGGCAGCGTTATCAGGAACAGGCACAGAAGTGCCCGTTGCCTTTTCTGTATCGGGCTATGAAGCTCTGTAATGATTGTGATATGAATTACCGTGCCAGCAAAAATAAGCGTTTGCTGGTGGAACTGGCCTTGATACAGGTTGCCCAGCTTACCACCGAGGGGGATGACGTGGGTGATGGGCGCCGCCCTAAGCAAGCTATAAAACCCATATTTACGCAATCTGTTGCTGCTCAGCAGTCACAGACTGTTCCTGCTACATCGCAAACTCAACCGGTTTCTGCTGTCGTTACTCCGGTTCAGCAACAACAGCAGCAACTGCAACAACCGGCGTCTGTCCAATCTGTTCCTGTGGCTGGGACTTCTCCGGTTATTCCATCATCAGCAGATATACCTGCTTCCGGATTGAAGGTGCCGGTGAAGGAAGAGAAGAAAATTCCGGTAATGAATAAGGCCGGTTTGGGGGTTTCTATTAAGCATCCTCAGAAAGAAGCTGTTTCGCAGAGGACGACTACGCCTCAAGCATCGTCTCAGGTTCAGTCTCAGCCCGAAGAAGATTATATCTTCAATGAAAAAGATTTGAATTACTATTGGCAGGAGTATGCCGGCCAGCTTCCTATCGAGCATAAAGCGCTTGCGATGCGTATGCAGAATATTCGTCTGACGCTACTTAATGATGATATAACTTTTGAGGTAGTAGTGGATAATGAGATTGTGGCAAAGGACTTTACTTCTATGATTCCTAATGTACAAAACTATCTTCGCAGTCGTTTGAAGAACAGGAAGGTGAAGATGACGGTCCGTGTCAGTGCACCTGCCGAGAACGTACGTGCCTTCAGCAGGGTAGAGAAATTCCAGATGATGGCAAAGAAAAACGAGGCATTGTTACAGTTGAAAGACGAGTTCGGGTTAGAGTTATATTAAATCTTGCACTTCTTCTTTCTGTAATATCTCCCAGAATCTTTGTGGCAACCAGATATTGGGTATGTTTATTGCGTTTTTGAACAATGGTGCAATATCGGCAGGACGGAATCCTGCTATTCCACATCCTATCTCAGTGACGAGGAATGTTCTTTCCGGATCGTTTTGAGCAAATTTTATGAATTGGTCTATGTAGGGGCGAATCGTTCCGATGCCACCTTGCATGGTAGGGATGGCATACGTCTGTCCTTGAAGACCTGTGCCTTGCCCCCAGACGGCTCCCCATTGGTTCATAGCCAGACGGGCGGCACCTCCACCATGATAGCCTTGCAGGTTGCTGCCGAATACGAATATCTCATTAGGCTTTAATTCTGTGATGTGATTGGGGGTGATGCGTGTATTCATGATTCAATAATTCTTAGTTGCCCGTAAAGATAGTGATTCTTTTATTAATTTTGTGAATGCATTCCGGTCGTTCGTTCAATTTATTTCTGTTATAGAGAGAATTGGCGGACTTTTGTGATATGTTTCACTAAAATAAAAGATTTATGGAAAAGCAGAAAATGCAATTTAAAACTCGGAATGTAGGATTTATTGTTCCTATTGGTCTTTATCTTCTTTTTGCCGGAATGCTTTCCTGGAGATCTGTCGTGAGTGCCAGATCTTTTCCTATAGGCGTCATGGCTACTTGAGGGATGGCTATTCCTGTCCTCACTATTCTTTCGTTGTTTTGTTCTTATCTCTTTTCTCATTTGTATACTAAAAATAAGAAATGGGGATGTTGGGGATTCATTCTTTATATTGGAGCCATTATTCTTTATACCTATCTGCTAAGTAAGAATTGGGGATTGGTATTCTGGAGTTCTAATTTGCGTTCGCTTGCTTTAGGGGTTTTATTGTATATGTCTTATGATTGGTTTCGTAAAGTACGGAGACAAAAAGAATTAGAAAAACAGAATCTTCAAAGTGAACTTAAACTTCTAAAGAATCAGTTAAATCCGCACTTTTTATTTAATGCCTTAAATAATATCGATAGCTTGATACGTTCAGATCCTGAGAAAGCTTCCAAATCTTTGGTACAGATGTCTGATATGATGCGTTATATGATTTATGAGACGAATGTTCCCGAAGTATATTTCAGGCAAGAACTGGATTATATTAAAAACTACCTTGCTTTGCAACGATTGCAATATGATAATCCGGAATTAGTATCTTATGTATTGGAGGGTGAAGCCGGTGATATATGTATCGCTCCTATGTTGTTTATTCCTTTTATAGAAAATGCATTCAAGCATTGTACGGACAAGAAGGCAAAAGAGGCTATTTGTTTTCACTTTCAAATTCAAAGTTCGGAGATACTGTTTACGGCATCGAATCTTTATGATCCGTTGAAACGTATGAATAAAGATTCTTCTACCGGCATCGGACTCAGTACAGTAAAACGGCGGTTGGATTTTTTATATGCCGGCAGATATAATTTGAGGATTAATGAAGAAAATGGTTATTTTGGTGTATCATTAATATGCTGTGCAGGGATTTGAATATGATGTGTCCGACTATTTGGGGTCTCCTTGATCCCCAATGTGGCACTTGAAAACGAACCTCTTTAAACGAAGAAATCCTCAATAATCATGATTATCAAGGATTCTCTTTGGGTGGAAGACCGGACTCGAACCGGCGACATTCAGAACCACAATCTGACGCTCTAACCAACTGAACTACATCCACCATGTTTGCGTTTCTCTAACGCGGTGCAAAGATAGATATAATCTTTTAATCTGCAAATATTAGAAGGACTTTTTTTAATAAAAAATGTACTCTTTTATTCCCTTATTATGTTTGTTGAATAGGGAGCGGGTATCCTTAGTAAAGATTTTCAAGTGGTTACGTTCTATAACGGATAGTGAGTCTGTCGGATAATTGATCGGATATAATATGTAATTCTTCTTTCGCGATAATACCGGCCGAGAAGTCCATACTAAACCGTATTCGCAATTGGTGACGCGGGTAATGCTGTCCTTTTCAAGTTCTAATTTAAACAAAATTCCTCCGTCTGTCCGGCGGGCAGACATATTGGAAATGAAATTTCCTAAAGAATAGACTACCGCATGTTGGCTACCTACCGTGCTGTCCGTGCGAAGTTCCATTGGCTGTACTACATGGGGATGAGAACCGATGATATGAGTTACACCTTGCTGCAATAACCAGTCTGCGAGAGAGGTCTGTTCCCGGTTAGGGAGCGATTGGTATTCTTCACCCCAATGTATACAGGCAATGAGAACATCGGGTTGGAGTGCTTTCGCTTTCCGGATGTCCAGTGCCATCGTTTCTTTGTCAATGTAATTCACAATGTTGGGAGAAGTTGCTTTGAGACCGTTTGTACCATACGTATAGTTGAGAAGTACGATGCGGAAACCGTTCTTTTCTATCATGAGCGGATATCGCTGTTCGCGTGTTTCAGCATTGGTGTATGTACCTGCATATGGGATGCGGAGGGAGTCGAGCATGAGAATGGTTCGTTCCAGACCTTTTTTACCCCGATCCAGGCAATGGTTGTTGGCTGTTATCAATACGTTGAAACCCGCTTCACGGATGGCGGAAAGATATTCGTCCGGTGCACTGAAAGCAGGATAGCCACGATATGGTTTTCCGCCGAGGGTTACTTCCAGATTGGCGACGGCAATATCCGCCCGGCTGATTTCTTCTTTGACGAATTTGAAACAATCGGAGTAATCGTATCCGGCAGGAGTACGGGCGGCATTGATTTGTCCTTGGTGTTGCATCAGGTCACCGGCAAAAAGGAGTGTGATGCGGTGGGGAAGAAGGCTGTCATTCGCATTGGATATGATCGTATCTGAAACAACCTTGACTGTATCTCCCTTTTCCTGCGACACAGATGTGCAGGAAAAGGAGAGAAGTAAGAGAATTATGAATGAGAAATATCTCATTTATAAATGGCTTTTTTACCGGCCAACAGCGTGTTCTTCATCAACGAAACAATGGTCATAGGGCCTACACCTCCCGGCACGGGGGTGATGTATGAACACTTGGGAGCAACCTCATCAAACTTTACGTCGCCCGTCAGTTTGAAACCGGATTTTTTGCTGGCATCGGGTACGCGGGTGGTACCTACATCGATAATAACCGCACCTTCTTTCATCATATCGGCTTTCACGAAATTAGGCTGTCCTAAGGCGGCGATAATGATATCGGCTTCCTGACATTCTTTTACCAGGTCACGTGAGCGGCTATGGCAAACGGTGACTGTTGCGTCTCCCGGGTAGGCTTTCTGCATCATGAGGGCAGCCATCGGTTTACCGACAATGTTACTGCGTCCCAATACTACGCACTTTTTACCCGATGTTTCGATTTTATAACGCTTCAGCAGTTCGAGTATGCCGTTCGGAGTGGCAGATACGTAACAGGGCAGTCCGATAGACATGCGTCCTACGTTAATGGGATGGAAACCGTCTACGTCTTTGCGATAGTCGATGGTTTCGATTACTTTCTGTTCGGAGATGTGCTTGGGCAACGGGAGCTGTACGATGAAGCCGTCCACGTCGGTATCTTCGTTAAGTTCGCGTACTTTGGCCAGCAGTTCGTCTTCGGTCACATCGCTTTCATAACGGATAAGGGACGATTTGAAACCGCATACTTCACAGGCTTTTACTTTTGCAGCTACATATGTTTCGCTACCTCCGTCGTGTCCTACAAGGATAGCGGCCAAGTGGGGACGTTTACCTCCATTAGCCACAATTTCTGCCACTTCATCGGCAATTTCTTGCTTTACTTGTTCGGAAATGGCTTTTCCATCTATAAGGGTCATGTTCAATAGTATTTTGGTGATGGGCAAAAGTAGAATAATTTGCCGAACTCTCCAAGTCAAAGGAAAAGAAAGAAAGGAGCTTGTTTTTGTCAAGAGCTGATTTACGTATTCTTAACAAAATAGCCGGCGCTTCGCAAGAAAATGTGTGCCGCATTGTAATCCGGTTACATTTGTATCGCAACTAATAATGAAATGCATCGTGACATTACTTGTTACACATCGTGACATTACTTGTTATGTACCGTGACATGCCTTGTTATTTTGTATAAGTATTGTTCGGAAGTGCCGTAAGCACCCATCCCGGAGTCTTTGGCAAGTGATTTAAAAAAGAAAAGGAGAAAGCCGAAGCTCTCTCCTTTTATAGGTGTTTTAACTGAATATACTTTATGATTACGTCTGTAAAGATACGAAATCAGAATACAATAATCAAGCTTTTAGCCGGAAATTATCAGCGTTTCATTTTAGGCATCATCTTACCCATCTTGCTGCCTGTTACCATCTTCATCATCTTACGGGTCTGGTCGAATTGTTTCAGCAGGCGATTTACTTCCTGAATAGTCGTTCCGCTACCTTTGGCAATACGTGTGCGGCGTGAGCCATTAAGTATTTCGGGGTTGGAACGTTCTTCCGGCGTCATGGAGTAGATGATGGCTTCAATGCTTTTGAATGCGTTATCGTCGATATCGATGTCTTTGATGGCTTTGCCTACACCCGGAATCATGGATGCGAGTTCCTTAAGGTTACCCATCTTCTTGATCTGTGCAATCTGGCTGAGGAAGTCGTTGAAGTCAAACTGATTCTTGGCAATCTTTTTCTGTAAACGTTTGGCTTCTTCTTCATCGTATTGTTCCTGGGCGCGTTCTACCAGCGAAACGATGTCACCCATACCGAGGATACGGTCTGCCATACGTGCCGGATGGAACTGGTCGATAGCATCTAACTTTTCACCTGTTCCTACGAATTTGATAGGTTTATTTACAACCGAACGGATAGAAAGGGCTGCACCGCCACGGGTATCACCGTCGAGTTTAGTCAGCACTACACCGTTGAAGTCGAGACGGTCGTTGAACTCTTTGGCTGTATTTACAGCATCCTGTCCGGTCATGGAGTCGACTACAAAGAGAATTTCATTCGGCTGGATGGCTTCTTTGATCGCTGCAATCTCCTTCATCATTTCTTCGTCTACGGCCAGACGTCCGGCTGTATCGACGATGACAAGATCATAACCTTTGGCCCTGGCCTCTTTGATAGCGTTCTGGGCAATCTCCACAGGATTCTTGCTATCCGGTTCGGAATACATCGGAACATCGATCTGTTCGGCCAGTACGCGGAGCTGTTCGATGGCAGCGGGACGATATACGTCACAGGCTACGAGTAATGGTTTACGGTTTTTCTTTGTTTTAAGCATCCGGGCCAGTTTCCCGGAGAAAGTAGTTTTACCCGAACCCTGCAGACCGGACATCAGGATAATGGCAGGCTGGCCTTTGGTGTCGATTTCAACGGTTTCTCCACCCATCAATTGGGTCAGTTCGTCGTGAACGATTTTCACCATCAACTGACTCGGTTTTACGGCGGTAAGAACGTTCTGTCCTAATGCCTTTTCTTTTACCGTGTCAGTAAAGGTTTTTGCCACTTTATAGTTAACGTCGGCGTCCAACAAGGCTTTGCGTACGTCTTTCAGTGTTTCTGCTACATTGATTTCGGTGATCTTACCTTCACCTTTCAAAATCTTAAACGACCTCTCCAGTCTCTCGCTTAAATTATCGAACATGGTTATATTAATTACGAATTAGGGTGCAAATGTACTAAAATCTCTTGTATTTATATCTTTTTATTCTGCCATTTTGCTTTTTTGAGATAAATATAGCTTGTTATGAACAATAATGTATAATACACTATCTCAATGGTAAAACACCATTCGATAGGCGCTTTCAGCCACATTCCGATAAAGATTATATACGAACCGTAGATGAGGATCGTAATGGTTTCCAGCAGGAGGGCGGCTTGTGTATTGCCTGTTCCCGATATTCCGTTGAATACGACATTGGCAACCGAAGCGATCAGCATGGCACAGCAGATGACGTACACTGAAGGGACAGACTCCGTTATCAGTGCGGCTTCGTTGGTATAGATCGAAAGCATCGCCTGCGGAAATATTGCGGTGACAATGACCAGTGCCAGCATAATGAAGAATGAAAAACGGGCTATCTTATTGATGAGCGGCATGACGTGTTGTATGCCGCCTGCACCGATTGCATTACTTACCAGACTGTTGGTTGTCGTGGCCAGTGCATTGACCGGAATCAGCATCACGATATAGATGCTACGTACGATATTGGCAATGGCAAGTTCGCGTTGTCCTAACCTCTCTACGGCAATGAAGAATACGAACCACGTAGCCATTGACAGGAAGTACTGTAACATGGTGAAGCATGAGATGCTGAGTATGCGCATCAGCAACTGGGGATCGAAGGAACGGAACCGGTTCAAGCCGTATTTTTTCAGATCGACAGTAATGTACGTGTAAATAAGGAAAAACAGGATGGAACTGGCTTCGGCTATCACAGAAGCGATAGCGGCTCCCTTGATGCCCATTTCCGGAAATCCGAAGTGTCCGAATATCATGGCGTAATCCAGGATCACGTTGACAATGGCCATGACAATGGCATTAATCGTTAGCACTTTGGTACGGGTAATGCCGATGTATAATGCGCGGAACATTACATTGACAAATGAGAAGAAGAAACCGTAGGTGCGCCAGTCCAGAAACTCCATCGTGGCATCGAATATCGATTCGGAGGATACCAGCATGCGCATGATGTTGCTTCCGAAAGCTTTGGTGAAGCCAAACAGTAACAGGGCCATGACCAACAGGAACATAACGCCCTGCATCATTACGGGACCCACGTCCGCATAGCGTCCTTCTCCATTGCGGCGGGCAATGACGATTTGTGAACCGGTACTAAATCCGAAAGCGATCGTAAAGACGCATATATAGAAAAGCCCGCCCATTGCAGAGCCTCCGAGGGCTACTTCTCCGACTCTTCCGAGAAAGGCCGTATCAGTGACATTAATGACATTTTGTGCTAATAAACTGAGGAGTATCGGGTAGCTGACACTCCAAATCTGTTTGTTGGTATACATAAATCGGCGTTTAGGTTTGCAATTTGCAAAGATAGCTCTTTTATTCGGATATGATATCGAGAGGATAAGTAAAATTAATGACAGGTCGTTCCTGTTCATCGGCCGTTATGTTGTAGCTGCCTCCGAAATGCTGCAACAAAAGGCGATTGATATCATGACGTATGCTTACTTCCTGGGAATTGAATTCCGGATCGGCCAGTGGGCTGTTGCTGATGCGGAAACATATCTGTTTGCCGGAATCGTCACGAGTCAGAGTGAAAGTGATTTCTCTGTGTGTCGTGTTTTTCTGCGGATAAGTCAGAGTGCTGACCAATGCTTGAATGAGCCTTCCGGTATCGGTTGTGATGGGTTGCGTCTCGATATGGGTATCGAAATATATTTCTATGGTTTCTTCATTGCGCATGCGGGCCATATAGATAGCGTCATTACAGAGTGCCACAGCATCATATTCCTGTATTTGGAACTTCATCATGTTGGCTTCCAGACGCGACAAGTCCAGTACGTCATTAACCAGTTGCATCAATTCTTCGGTATTTTTCTGGATGATGGCAGAGAATTCTTTTCTTGTGTCCTCGTCCATATTCGGTTCTGATGCTATCAGTTGGGAAAATCCTACGACTCCGTTCAGTGGAATGCGAATATTATAGCTCATGTTGGCAAGGAAATGATTCTTAGTCTCATTGGCTTTTTCGGCTATCCGGGTAGCTTTGCGAGTTTCGCTTTCTGCTATTTTCAGGGCTTTACGTACCCGGAAGATGCGTAACATGAAAAATACCAATACGATTAATGTCGTGCCGATAACGATAAGTACAATAAGTTGTATTTTGTTTTTCAATTGTTCCTCTTCGAGGGCTATTTTATTGATGTGATAGTTGCTTTGTATCAGTTTCATTTGTTTGTCGGAAAGCTCGGTGACCAGTGAGTCTTTCATTTGCAGTACCTTTTCATAGATGGGCAGCGCTTCCTGGCTGCGGCCGGCTTCCACGAGTATGTCCGCTTTGGCAGACAATTGGTTGACGTAGTCGGAACTGAACGCTTCCTGTAATAAGACGATTGTGGAATCCAACTGGCTAAGGGCCTTGTCATACTCTTTACAGCGCCGGTAGTACAAAGCGTATGCATCGTAATAGAGCACGCGATACATAAAATAGGTATGTGGTGTGAGATACTTGGCTCCTTTTTGTAAATGTTCAAAAGCAGGGTGAGGCTGATTCATCTCTAAATAATAATAAGCATAATAGAGTTCATTGAAGATCAACGGATCCTGAAAAGCCTCTTCCATGGTGGGATTCTTTCTTATGTAGTCTTCAAGGATACTTTTCTGTTCATCGAGATATTTCTTCAGGTTTTCAAAGTCATCTTTGGCTTTACTGAGTGAAACGAGTTGGCAAAGTACGGAGTTGTGTACAATTACGTTATCCAGTTTGGGGAGTAGCATATGGGCCTCTTCCAATGCTTTTTTCCCTTCTTCCCAACGTCCGGTACCCATGTAAGCATTTGCCAGACATTGTTTGGCACCGATTAATCCGCGCACATTGTTGGCTTCCTGTGCCTTTTGGTACATCTCGAGTGATTTATTGATGGCAAATTCGATCTGCTCTCTATAAGAATAAAGATCTATCTGGCATCTTTGTGCGTCGAAATAATAATCCCACAGATTGCCTTCGCGGACAAAAGGCTCCATCTTTTCGATCTTTTGTATTACGCTGTCCAGTTCGTTCTGGTTGTAGTAATAGATAATCTGGAAATAAAGGGCGGTTCCGGCATATTTGGGATTATTCTGTGCGATAGCTTCTTGCAACAGCATATCCGAGTAGCGGATACAGTTGGGATTGGTTTGCTCCATCCGCGTGATATCCTGTATCATTTGCAGGCGTGCAGAGTCGTGCGGCATGCTTGTCAGCAGTCTTTCCAGACTGTCTCTTTTGGCCGAGGATGGAGTAGCCGTAGGCATACCTGTTAAAAAATGGCAACTCAGAATAAGGGTAAATATCAATTGTTTCATTGGGTATTCTCCTTTCTGTTGACTACCGGGATTATGGGGTGGGTGAACATAAAACGGGCCCCCTCGGTATATTCATGATCTATCCATATCCGGCCACCGACTTGTTCGATGATAAGTTGGCAGATGGAAAGTCCCAATCCTGTGCCCTGTGCACCTTCATTTAATTTTTCAAAGCGGTTGAATATCTGCTTTTGTTTTTCCAACGGGATACCGCAGCCGGTGTCGGTGACGGAAAAGAGCGCGACCGTATCCGATTCTTTCTCGACCTCGAGAGTGATAACACCCTCTGTCGTGAATTTGGTGGCGTTGATAAGTAAATTGATGAGCAGTTGCTGCAAACGGGAGTCGTCTGTTACAAGAGGAAGTGACTCTAATGTGGTAACAAAACGTACTTCGGCTTGTGTCTGTTTCACTTTCTCTACAGTTTCTACCACGTTACGGCAGATGACCACTGCATCGCTTTCTTTCAGATTGAATGTCAGTTTTCCTACATCTACACTTGAAAGGTCGATAACGTCATTGATAAGTTTAAGGAGAAGTTCTGAGTTTTGTTGTATAATCTCGTTGCATTGCTGGCGTGTGTCATTGTCGATGGAGTCATCCGTGAGAATGGCGGAGAAACCCGAAAGAGCGTTCAGGGGAGTGCGTATTTCATGGCTCATGTTCGATAGAAAGAGACTTTTGGTTCTTGTTGAGTTCTCTGCATATTGCTGGGCTTTTTCCAATTTCTCTTTTGACAGGAATAGTCGTTTGTTCCCTTTTTTAATAAGGAAAATGAGGAGGAGGATGAGGCCTAACATGGAGAGTACTGCAAGAATTCCCCATAAGATTGTTCTGTTACGTTCTTGCTGGTTTTTAATTTCCAGTTGGTCTATTTGGTAAATGGTACGTAATTCATTAATTTGGCGGACATAGCTGAGGTTGTCCAATGAGTCTTGTAATGCACTTGTCCTCTGATAGATAAAACAAGCTTTGTCGGTTTGCCCTTGTTTCGCCAGAAGCCGTGCGCATTGGATATTCAGTTGTACGTGTTGATACGGGGCATAAGACGGACGGAGTTCGCTGATGATTTTACCGTATTGCTCCAATGCCCGGTCATATTGTTCTGTCAGTTCGTAATAGCTGGCATGCATGTAATCCAGCATAAAGTTCATATGAAAGAAATTGTTTTCTGCATTTGCACGTGTTGCTTCGGTGAGGTATGCTTGGGCTTTGTCGGGCTGATGGGTCATTATCAGATAATATGCACGGCATATGGAGGTATAAAACAGATTGGATGATGTTGGAAACTTGTCGAACAGGCTTTCGAGTTGCTTTAGATATGCATGGGCTTCGTCGATTTTTTCTATTTTAAGCAGACTTAAGATAAGATTAGGCAGGATATGTATTTTTATCAAATCCTCATCATCTGATTTATCCAATATCCGTATGGCTTCTTCGTATGAGTCGATGGCTTGTTGCTGTATGTTGGATGCCAGGTAAACATCGCCTATGGCGCGGAGTGAAAGAGCTATCCCTTTGTCATATTCCATCTCTTTGGCCTTTTGATACATGATGTGGGCTTTATCTACAGCTACGGTAATATCGCCACGATTCGCATATGCCCTTGCTACCAGTTGCTTCAGATAAAAAAGAAGATCATATCGTTTGTCGGCTTCCAATTTCGGTTCGAGTTCTTTTTCCAATAAAATAATACTGTCGGAAGACATTTCCCTATCATAAGGCAGGTTATGATCGATAAGAATCTGTAACTTTTCCAGGTGTTTGGAAGTGTTATCAACAGGATATGCCGGCAGGGAACATAGAAGTCCGGCCAGCATTCTTAATATATAGTAATAGATATGACTTCTCACTACCTGGTATACTGTTTGTGATGTATTGCTGCAAAAATAAATAAAAAGAGCGAAGATTTTATAAATCTCCGCTCTTTTTATTTATTTATTTTCTATTGACGGTATTCCGTACTCCGGTGTTTTTATGATTGGGATATCCGGGGGTATGTTTTTTCCGGTGTTTATCCGTGTCTGCTCTGAAGTTATGATAATCATCTTTTAGCTATTCATGCTCATCAGGAATTCGTCATTGTCTTTAGTCTTTTCAAGACGGTCTTTTACGAAATCCATCGCTTCTATCGGGTTCATGTCCGCCAGATACTTACGTAATATCCACATACGGTCGAGTGTAGTCTTATCAAGCAGCAAATCATCACGACGTGTACTTGAAGCCACAATATTAACAGCCGGGAAGATACGTTTGTTAGATAAGTTACGGTCGAGTTGAAGTTCCATATTACCGGTACCTTTAAATTCTTCAAAGATAACCTCATCCATTTTCGAACCGGTATCGATCAATGCGGTTGCGATAATGGTCAGCGAACCTCCGTTTTCGATATTACGGGCCGCACCGAAGAAACGTTTGGGTTTATGCAGTGCATTGGCATCCACACCACCCGAAAGTACTTTTCCGGATGCCGGTGAAACAGTATTGTAAGCGCGTGCAAGGCGAGTGATGGAGTCTAAGAAGATGACAACATCGTGTCCGCACTCTACCAGTCTTTTGGCTTTTTCAAGTACGATGCCTGCAATTTTTACGTGGCGCTCTGCAGGTTCGTCGAAAGTCGATGCAATAACTTCTGCGTTTACGCTACGTGCCATGTCCGTTACTTCTTCCGGGCGCTCATCGATAAGCAACATTATCATGTATACTTCCGGATGGTTGGCGGCGATTGCGTTGGCAATATCCTTCATAAGTAATGTCTTACCTGTTTTAGGCTGTGCTACGATCAGTGCACGTTGGCCTTTACCGATCGGAGAAAACAGGTCTACTACACGTGCAGACATAGAATCGGAATATCCCCCTTTGCAAAGTCTGAACTTTTCGTCCGGGAAAAGGGGAGTCAGGTGATCGAAAGGAACGCGGTCGCGTACAAATGCTGCATCACGTCCGTCTATTTTCGATACCTTTACTAATGGAAAATATTTTTCGCCTTCTTTGGGCGGACGAATTACACCTTCTACTACATCTCCTGTTTTCAGACCAAATAGCTTGATTTGTGATTGGGATACATAAATATCATCCGGAGATGAAAGGTAATTATAGTCCGAAGAACGTAGGAATCCATAACCATCCTGCATGATTTCCAATACGCCTGTACCGGTCAGGATGTCATCGAATTCATAAGGCTTTTCACGCTCTATGACTTTACGTTCCGGTGCCGGTACATTTTCACCTGCATTTTGTTGTTGCGCAGGTCTCTGCATAGGCAGACGGGGATTGTTGTTATTTCTTGGAGCGTTATTATTATTGTTAGCGTTATTATTGCTGTTATTATTATTGTCACGTGGACGTATAACACGGGGGCGCGGTTGGTTTTGCGCTTGTTCAGGGGCAGGAAGGGTGATTGTTTCAGCCTTGGTCGATTCGAATTTACCGAATAATTCAGTTGGTAATTCTACTTTTTCAGATGGAAGATCTTCTATAGGAATGAAGTCGTCATCAGAGCTTTCCGACAGGATTTTACTTTCTTCATCAACAACGGCCGGAGCTTTGGGCTTGATAATCGGTTTGGAAATCGGTTTAGAAGCAGGCTTAGAGATTGGTTTGGAAGCCGGTTTCGCTTCCGTTTTCTTTTCTTCTTCCGCTTTCTTGGTTTCCGTTACCACCACTTCTTTTTCTTCTTTAGCGACAGGCTGTTCTTCTACCGGTTTGTTTACTACCGGATTTTTGCGTGGACGTCCTACTTTCTTTTTCGGAGCGGCTGCAGGAGTCTCTGTTGCGGGAGTAGCGGTTTCTTGTTTTACAATAGCGGCTTCTTGTGCTTGTGCTTTAGTTGCCGGAGCCGGTGCAGTTGTTTCTGCCTTGGTTATCTCACCGTTTTTGGTAGCAGAAAATACTTTGTTTTCTTTCTTCACTGCTACGCGTGACCGTTTTTTCTTGTCTTCGTTTCTTTCCTCTTTCAATTTATCTGCCGCAACTTTCTTAGTAGCGCCGGCGATAGCTTGTTCATCAAGGATTTTGTAAACAAGTTCTTCTTTTTTTAGTGAGTCTGTCTTTTTTATACCCAGTTCGTGGGCAATAGTTTGTAGTTCCGACAAATCTTTGTCGTTCAATTGGATAATGTTATACATACAGTATAGTAAGTTATTAATATTTTTCTGTTCAGCTGAAATATGAACAACACAACAGGACTTCACTTGTCACTGGTCATGTGAACATATGCTTTAAATTATGAATCTGGGATATTTCTGTTGAATTGGATATCTGGTTGTTTCCCTCTGGTGAGAAATAGCAGAGTGTTTCAACGGCGCAAAGATAATAAATAATTCTGGTTTCATAAATAAATCATCATTTTTTTCATTTAAAAGTGTATCTTTGTTACTTAAAATTGAACATTATGATAGTTACTGAAGCTCATCTTATTTATTTTTCGCCTACCCACACATCTAAACAAGTAGGTGAAGCAATTGTTCACGGAATAGGAATAACTAATTTTTCAACGACCGATTTAACCTTAAAACCGGTTGAAGAAATGGAGCTTCCGACTTCTGCATTGGCTGTTGTGGTAGTTCCTGTATATGGCGGACATGTAGCTCCGTTGGCAATGGAGCGTCTGGAAAGTATCCGGGGTAACGATACTCCGATAGCATTGGTAGTGGTTTATGGTAATCGTGCTTATGAGAAAGCTTTGACGGAACTGGATGCCTTTGTTTTACTGAATGGATTTAAGGTAATTGCCGGGGCGACTTTTATAGGTGAACACTCTTATAGCAGTGCGAAATATCCGATTGCGGCAGGGCGTCCTGACTCTAATGATTTGGAATTAGCAGTGGAATTCGGCAAGAAATTGAAAGCCAAAGTAGAAGCAGCTTCCAGCCTGGAAACTCTTTATCCGATTGATGTCCGGGCTATTCCCCGGCCGCGACAACCTTTTTTTCCGTTATTTCGCTTTTTGCGTAAGGTGATAAAACTACGTAAGAGCGGTGTGCCTTTGCCGCGTACACCGTGGTTGGAAGACGAAAGTCTTTGTACGCATTGTGGTGCATGTGTACGTCATTGTCCGACAGGCGCCATATTGAAAGGTAATGAAACACAAACGGATGCAGAAAAGTGTATTAAGTGTTGTGCTTGTGTTAAATCATGTACGCAACAGGCGAGAGTGTATGATACTCCGTTTGCTGTGTTGCTTTCGCAGTGTTTTACCCGGCAGAAAGATCCGAAAACAATCTTATAGTCTATCAATAAAAATCCTCTTTCGCACGCTGAAACCGAATAACGGAAAGCAAGCGGAAGAGGAATTGGCACATTATTCCTCGTTAATCTTTAGGATGATTACTCTTTTTGTGTTCCCGTCTATTCGAAAACGATTGTCGGTCCGTTCTCCTATTACCCAAGCTATTTTGTCCCCGCAGCATAGAATCCATTGTTGTTCTTTCCGGATGACGGAGAATTTTCTGTCTGTCAGGTAGTCGCTTACTTTTTTCTTTCCTTTCATTCCAAAAGGGATAAAGGTATCTCCCGTCTGCCATTTTCTTAAGCTGAGTTTTTCGACTAATTTGTCAGCATCAAAGTAGGCAATGTGTTTGTCGCGGGAAATAATAAAATCCCTTGTGTATTCTCTTTCTTCTCTGATTAGTTTGAAAGGAGGGTATTCTTTTTCTTCCTTTTTGTCTATCAGCAGATATTCTCTGTCTTTCGTTATTCTCCAACCTTCTTTGCTTATAAATTGTTTGCCTGCTTGTTTATTTAATGCAGTCAGGATGTTTTTAGTTTGTGCCGGGTTGAATCCCAACGGATAGAGTATTTCGAATAGCAGTGTTTCCGGGGCGGGTTCGTTTAGCAATGCAGTGATACGGATATTGCCTTTTTCCATTATCCGTTGTTTCCCTTCATCTATACCTTTATTATATATACGCACTACATCGTTCAGATAATTACTGGTATCGATAATATGTTCTTTTGCTGCCGGATTAATTTCCTGCATAAGTGGCAACAGGTTCAGACGTATTTTGTTGCGGGTGTATTCGTCTTGCAGATTTGTACTGTCCGTCACGTATTGCTGACCGGTGCTTTGCAGGTAATCAATAATTTCTTTTCGGTCGATACATAAAAGCGGCCGCGCGATATCTCCGTTTTTAGGCCGTATTCCCAATAATCCGTTTATTCCTGTCCCACGTATAAAATTAAGCAATACCGTCTCTACGCTGTCATCTTGATGGTGAGCCACGGCGATGACATCGGCATTTGTCTGTTTTTTTATCTCTGCAAACCAGCGATAGCGCAATTCACGCGCTGCCATTTCAATCGATATTTTATTCTCGGTTGCATATTGTTCTGTCTCGAAATGCACAATATGCAAGGGTATTTTCATTGTCGCACATAAATCCCGAACGAACCGTTCATCCCTGTCTGATTCTTCCTTCCGTAGATGGAAGTTGCAGTGTGCGGCTTCGCAATTATATCCCAATGTATGAAGAATGTGTAGCAATGCCACCGAATCGGCACCACCGCTCAATGCTACGATAATGTGGGCTTTTGAAGAAAATAAATGCTCGTTATCAATATATTGTGCAACCTTTTTACGTATCATGTTGCAAAGATAAACATATTATAAATAATTTATAAAATGATTCGAATAATAAAATTAAACCGGTCTGATTGTTGTAACATTTGGCGTGTCGTTTCGTGTGAAAAGTATCTCTATTTAAAAACATTCTAAATAATTTGTATCGTAGAAACTTATCCGTTATCTTTGCAGAAAATTAATAGAACAAAGTATGCGTTTGTCCGAATTAAGAACAGGAGAGAAGGGTGTTATTGTTAAGGTACTCGGCCACGGAGGCTTCCGTAAGCGTATTGTCGAGATGGGTTTTATCAAAGGTAAGACCGTAGAAGTATTACTCAACGCCCCCCTTAAAGACCCCATTAAATACAAAGTATTAGGTTATGAGATTTCGCTTCGCCGGCAGGAGGCCGACATGATAGAAATCATCAGTGAACAAGAAGCGGCAGAACAGGTGCATCAGCATCAGGACTATCATCAAGGCATAAGCGAAAATGTTTATCCGGGTGAGGAAGAGTTGAAGCGGTTGGCACTTGGGAAGAGAAGAACTATTAATGTAGCTTTGGTTGGTAATCCGAATTGTGGAAAGACTTCTTTGTTTAATCTCGCATCCGGTGCTCACGAGCATGTGGGTAATTATAGCGGAGTGACTGTCGATGCTAAAGAAGGGTATTTTGACTTTGAAGGTTATCATTTTAAGATAGTCGATCTCCCCGGTACTTACTCTCTTTCGGCCTATACACCCGAAGAAATTTATGTGCGCCGGCATATCATTGATGAAACTCCGGATGTGATCATTAACGTTGTGGATTCTTCCAATCTGGAGCGTAATCTCTATCTTACGACTCAGCTTATCGATATGAACGTCCGCATGGTTATTGCCCTTAATATGTATGACGAACTTGAGTCCAGTGGCAATACTCTCGATTATCGATTGCTGAGCAGACTTTTCGGCGTGCCTATGGTTCCTACTGTTTGTAAAAAGAATTTAGGTATCGATCATCTGTTCCATGTTATCATCAATCTTTATGAAGGGGGTGATTTCTTTGATAAAAATGGAAATATAAATCCGGAAGTTGCAAAAGAACTGCAAGACTGGCATCGTACCCACGTAGACGAAACTCATCACGAAGAACATTTGGAAGATTATGTTCATCCTCATAAATCGGGGGAACGCGTGTTCCGTCATATTCACATCAACCATGGCCCTGATTTGGAGAAAGCCATTGATGCGGTAAAAGAGGAAATCTCGAAAAATGAAGCCATCCGCTCTAAATATTCCACTCGTTTTCTTGCGATAAAACTTTTAGAAAACGATCCTGATGTTGAACGTATTATTCGTACGTTGCCCAATTCGGAAGAAATTATCCGGATACGCGATAAGGCAGCGAAACGTATCATGGTTGCATTGAATGAAGATAGCGAATCTGCTATTACCGATGCAAAATATGGTTTTATTAGTGGTGCATTAAAAGAGACATTTATTGACAATCATCAGGAGAAGGCGCAGATGACGAAGGTCCTTGATGCCATCGTGACACATCGTGTGTGGGGATATCCCATCTTTTTCCTTTTCATGTATATCATGTTTGAAGGTACTTTTGTGCTTGGGGAGTATCCGATGATGGGAATTGAATGGTTGGTAGAGGCGTTAGGGAGTCTGATCAATAATCATATGGGCGAGGGGCCGTTGAAAGATATGTTGATAGATGGCATTATTGGTGGAGTAGGCGGGGTGATCGTCTTTTTGCCTAACATCTTGATCCTTTATTTCTTTATTTCCCTTATGGAAGATTCCGGATATATGGCTCGTGCAGCTTTTATCATGGATAAAATAATGCATAAGATGGGACTTCACGGCAAATCGTTTATTCCTCTTATTATGGGATTCGGATGTAATGTTCCCGCTATCATGGCTTCCCGTACCATAGAAAACAGGAAAAGCCGTCTTGTAACGATGCTTGTCAATCCGTTGATGTCCTGTAGCGCCCGTCTTCCGATTTATTTGTTGTTGGTAGGCGCTTTCTTCCCGAACAATGCAGGATTGGTATTGTTTTCTATTTACTGTATCGGTATTTTGCTGGCAGTGCTGTTGGCTCGTTTGTTCAGCAAGTTTTTGGTTAAGGGTGATGATACTCCGTTTGTGATGGAACTGCCGCCTTATCGTATGCCTACAATGAAAGCTATTTTCCGTCATACGTGGGATAAAGGTGAACAGTATCTTCGTAAGATGGGAGGAATTATAATGATTGCATCTGTCATTATCTGGTTCTTGGGGTATTATCCCAATCATGATGCTTATGAGACGGTTGCCGAACAGCAAGAGAGCTCTTATATAGGGCAGATCGGAAAAGCAATCGAGCCGATAATCGAACCTATGGGATTTGATTGGAAGTTGGGCATTGGTCTGATTTCCGGAGTTGGTGCGAAAGAATTGGTGGTTAGTACGCTCGGTGTGCTTTATACAAATGATGCTAATGTGGATGATACCACTTTAGGAGAGCGGATTCCGATAACTCCGTTTGTCGCTTTCTGTTATATGTTGTTTGTGTTGGTATATTTTCCATGTATTGCTACATTTGCAGCTATAAAACAGGAGTCGGGAAGTTGGAAATGGGCATTTTTCACGGCGGGGTATACCACTGTATTGGCATGGGTATTGACTTTTGCTGTTTATCAGATAGGAGGATTGTTTTTATGACCTGGGATTGGCAGGAATGGGTAGTTGCTTTACTAATAGTGTTATGCGTGGCTCGTATGGTATATGGGATTTATAATTTTTTTCGCAGTACGAAAAATAATGAAAATCCTTGTGCAAGTTGTGCAAGTGGCTGTGAATTAAAGCGTCAGCTTGATAAGAAGCAACAAGAGTGCAAAGTCACTAAAAAACATCCAAAGAAAAATTGCTGTGGATAGTTTGGTAGTTTGAAAATTTATACTACCTTTGCAACCGCAAATGGGAAATAAGGTTCCTTGGATGAGTGGCTTAGTCAGTGGTCTGCAAAACCATGTACGGCGGTTCGAATCCGCCAGGAACCTCAATAGTAAAGCGCTAATTACTGATAAATAAGTAATTAGCGCTTTTTTATTTTAAGTCTTGAAGTGGCACTACAATATTCCGGGGTCAACGTAAAAATCTGAGGGGTAAATTTTAAAATTAGTATTTTTGCCTTCAAATTTATTTAGTATGGATTCCAATGGTTATCGCTTTTTGCTTCCTGAAGGTACTTTAGATTACTTTGATCTTGTAGATGTGCAGGAAACCTGTTACAGATTCTATCAAGAAGGATATTAATGAACTGAAAGGTAGGGTTCAGTATTATGAGGGGAAAAGTATAATAGGGAACAATCAAATCTAACCATAGGTTACAATTGTCTTATGGTTATGGAACAGATATTTAATGAGGAACAGCAGGAAAAAGCGCAATTCATTTCGAATCATCCTTTGGCTAAGTTATCGGACTTGCGCTCAAATGAAATAAAAGATTTGGCGACAGTGTAGTGTTGCTATTCAGGCAAGATTGACGGTAATGGTTGTGCTTTCCGACTGTTGACGAATTTATACTTCTTCTCAATAGCTACGTTGTTATTACCTTGAAGGGTAGTAATGATGCCAAAATTGACTATTGCAAGGCATTGGAAAAGTCACACACGGAACATTTGACGGAAGGCTTTCAGCAGTTGGTTGTTGAAGTGGAGATAGCTGCTTTGCAGAGGTATTTGTCTATCATAGCTTAACAGGTTATTTGAGAAGAAGTAAATTGTAGACATATGGATATTAAGGATAAAATAACTCAAACCCTCATAGGTATAACTGCTCAATTACAGGAAATAAGTTCAGAGTTCTATATTATAGGTGCGTCTGCTATGATTTTGTCGAATATAAAGATAGGAGAAACATCAGATATTGATATTCTGACAACTGAAATGAATGCATCTAAGTTGCAATATTTACTGAAAGCGTATATGGAAGTTTCCCCTGAAACCAAAGAGAATGATTTATTTCACTCTAATTTTGCCAGATTTAATCTTCCTCTAATGGATATAGAGGTCATGGGAAACCTCCAAGTCAAGAAGAATAATATTTGGCAACCTGTTTGTGTACAAGAATATAGAGAAGTTTCAGTTGGAAAAATGATTGTCAGAATACCAACAATTGAAGAGCAAAAAAGAATTTTATCTCTTTTTGGTAGAGAAAAAGATTTAAAAAGACTTCAAATATTGAATCAGTACTCTTTATGATGTGTCATATAGGGAGTATCATTGGATATCAGATTATATTATAATGGAGCAGACTCTCCGGAAAGGAGAGATTCTATATTTATCAGTACCTGTATAATTATTCAAGTACTTGTTTCTCAGCTTTTAAAGATGAAGTACATTTTATCATAGGAGTGTATTTCAGCCCATCGGTTTCTTGCTTTTCATTTATTTTTGAAAAGCCTAAACTTTCGTAGAACCTCACAGCATAGGATGAAGAATTTACAGTTATTTTGTCTGCTATTTGATTTGCATAAGCATAGTCGAACAATTTTCTGCCTATACCTTTGCGATGATGGTCGGGATTTATAAAAAACAGAGAGATATGTGCACCGTTGAGCTTAGTCCCGATAATACCGATAAGCTCATTGTTATCAAAAGCTCCGCAAACAGTGAGTTCATTCATCAGCTTTTTGTTGTGGATGAACTTTTTAAATGTTTCTAATCCGTTGGTGTCAAAGTCGGTTGTTCCGCACTTGGTAAATACATCAAGTGATAGTGCAACCGCTTTGTCATATTCCTCATGATTTAATTGTCGGATATTCATACTTTATTTTGTTAAATTCTTCGCCATCCAGTAATTAGTCAGACAAAGCTGATTAGCCCTGCGCTTTTGTTCTACTTCTACTATGTAACCCTGTTTCTCAAAAAAAGGACGGGCGGTTATGCTTACTTCTGATGTAATGCGCATAATCCCTTCTTTAATAGCATATCGTTCTATTTCTTCCAAAAGCATAGTTGCGATACCTTTACCTTGAAAGTCTTTGTGGACGAACATAGAGTGTAGGTATCCTTGTGGGGTGATGGATGAGAAACCTACGAGTTGAGACTGCTGATTAACGGCAACAATAAAATAGTGAGTTTCTATCATCTTTCCTATTTTGGAAAGATCATCTCCGCACGATGCCCAGTCTTCAACTTCCTCTTGTGAATAATCATGCCTGTTTATTACAAGTACGGTATTTTTATATAAATCCTTTAGCTCAACGATGTCCGATTGTTGTGCTACTCTGATCGTGAAATCTGTTTTCATTTTCTATTTTGAATCAGTGATTGAATGTTAGAACGTATATCTGCTTTTCCGAAATGTCCTTAAATACTTCTTCTTCAAAACTTCCAAACTTGTGGATGATATTAAATCCGGCCCATTTCAGATATGAATCTAATTCCTGAGGGAAAAATAATCTCATATCCATATTTTGAATTGAATGAAACTCACCATTTATAAAATAATGCCATTCTATACGGTTCATTTGAGTTGCATTTTCATAATGCATTATTTGTTTTATCAATACTTCTCTACCATCATTGGTTGTATATTCGGCAATTACTTTTTGTTCTTTTTCGCTTTCGACAATATACTGAATATTGGGATTAAAGCAGTCTAACAGAAATAATCCTCCTTTTTTGAGATGATTTTCAACACTCTTTAGTGCTTTAAATAAATCTTCATTTTTATATAAATGATGGATTGAATTGAAAGGAATAAAGATAAGGTCGAATTTCTCTTGTAAATTTAATGTCCTGATGTCTGCTTCAATAAAATTGATCTCTAATCCTGCTTCGAAAGCTTTTATTTTTGCTTGCTTCAGCATTGATGGAGTGTAATCAACTCCACTGATATGGTATCCGTCTTTTGCGATTGGAATCGTAAGCCTGCCTGTGCCACAGCAGAGTTCAAGTATTTTAGCATTCTTGTTTTGAGGTAACCACTTCTTATAAAATTGCAAGTCAGATAAGAAGATGTTTAATCCATCATACATATTTGCGTCATAAATCAAATCACCAACTCTATAATCTGTATTCATTTTATTTTTAAATTATATTTATTGTACAATCTTATTGAAGTGCATTTTTATTAGTGCTAACTTGTTTATGGGTATAACTCAGATATCTTTATCATGCTATACGTTAGTAATAGTGTGTGCCTTTTCCTGAAATTTATGTATATATGCGCAAAATTAATAATTTCAATCATAATCTTGTGAATCAAATAAATAAAAAAACAACTCTTCTGAGAAATATCTTGTATTCCTAAAAGCATTCAACCGAAAAGACGCACTCTTTTATATGCTAAATAGCATAGCTAATGGGGGCTACGTATGACCTTGCCGTTGGATTTATAAGTAATAGCCTTGTGAAAGTGATTTGTTTATATGGTAAATGCCTTATTATACGAAGCGCTATTATGGTGGAATATCTATGCGAAAAGAGGGATTAATAAATAAGTTCCTCTTTTCGCATTAGATATTCTACCTTTATTTTTCTCATGGATGGTAATTTTGCTGATATAGATTTATTAATGAATATAAATACCATGAAGAAAAAAACAATTACTCTTACAGCAGTGTCACTTGTGGTGGCAAGTTGCGTAATGGCGCAAACTCATCCCTTTCAAGATGAGTCGCTCAGTTTTCACGAACGTGCCAAGAATCTGGTGTCGTTACTTACTTTGGAGGAAAAAATCAATCAGGTAGGACATCAGACATTGGCTATTCCCCGTCTGAATATAAAGGGATATAATTATTGGAATGAGGCCATTCACGGTGTTGCCCGTTCCGGACTGGCTACTTCGTTCCCGGTATCGAAAGCGATGTCGAGTACTTGGGATTTACCGTTGATATTCGATTGTGCTGTGGCTACATCAGATGAGGCACGTGTATATAGTAATACAAAGGATAAAGGTCTTATTTACTGGTGTCCTACTATTAATATGAGCCGTGACCCGCGTTGGGGACGTGATGAAGAGAACTATGGTGAAGATCCGTTCCTGACGGGAAAAATAGCGGTGGAATATATAAAAGGTATGCAGGGAGACGATCCGAAATATTATAAGACAATAGCGACAGCCAAGCATTTTGCTGCAAATAATTATGAGAAAGGACGCCATAGTACATCGTCGGATATGGATGCGCGTAACTTACGTGAATATTATCTGCCTGCTTTTGAGATGGCCGTTAAGGAGGGCAATGTACGCTCTGTCATGAGTGCGTATAATGCACTAAACGGTATTCCTTGTGGTGCTAATCATGAATTGCTTATCGATATTTTACGTACAGAATGGGGATTCAACGGCTTTGTTACTTCGGATTGCGGTGCGGTAGATGATGTTTACCAATCGAACAGGCACCATTTTGTGAATACTGCTGCTGAGGCTTCTGCGGTATCTATTGTGAATGGAGAAGATTTGAATTGCGGAAATACCTTTCAGGACTATTGTAAAGAAGCGATTGAAAAGGGATATATGCAAGAAGCGGATCTTGACACTGCTCTTGTAAGAGTATTTGAGGCGCGTTTCTCTGTCGGTGAATTTGACAATGCTTCCAATGTTCCTTGGAGAAGTATTTCTGACGATGTTCTTGATTGTGAAGAGCACCGTCAATTGGCATATAAGGCAGCACAGGAGGCTATCGTTTTGCTGAAAAATGACAATAATATACTCCCGCTCGATAAAACGAAAAGTGTTGCCGTTATCGGTCCTTTTGGTAATACAATCACTCTTGGAGGGTACTCCGGTTCACCAACGGCGCTAACTACTCCGTTTGGTGGCATTGCTGAAAAGATTGGGTACGTGGTAAATGACGGAACCATACAGTTTGAAGATTGTGAGGAACAAAGTGTACCGTCGGATAGCAAACGATTGACACATGAAGCTAACGGGTCTGCCGGAAATTTGGGATATATTTTCAATGGCGATTGGGTTGCTTTTAATGATATTAATTTGGGAGAAGGAAAATCAAGAGTTGACATTTATTCGGGTGCCAAGAACAACAATGCGACCATTGTAAAGTTCTATCTTGATGAAATAGATGATACACCGGAGGCGACTGTCACATGCCCTGCAACCGGTAACTGGAGTAAGTATGAAATAACGACTGCGGAAGTCGACCCGAATGTATTCAAGGGGGTACACAAGGTGTACGTACAGTTTGAAGGCGGAACAAACGGGGATAAGTATTGTGCGAATATGGACTGGTTTAAATTCTATGATCCGAATGCAAACAATCCGCTTGAAGAGGACGGTCCGCTTTACCTTTATAAGGGATGTGCAGTTACGGGGACGGCTGAAACAAACCTTGAGAGAGCCAAAGAAATAGCTGCCAAGGCGGATGTCGTTATATTTGCTGCCGGGACAGACCTTACCGTTTCCGATGAAAGTCATGACCGCACTAATCTTAATTTGCCGGGTGACCAACAAAAACTTTTGGAAGCTGTTTATTCGGCTAATCCGAACGTCATATTGCTGTTGCAGACTTGTTCGTCCGTGACAATCAATTGGGCTAAGGAGCATGTTCCGGCTATTATCGAAGCCTGGTACGGTGGGCAGGCACAAGGAAAAGCGATTGCTGATGTTTTGTATGGAGATTATAATCCTTCCGGTAAACTGACTTCTACTTGGTATAATGCGCTGAGTGATTTACCTAACGGTATGCTCAATTATGATATTCGCGATGCAAAATATACTTATATGTATCATGACAAGACTCCGCTTTATCCATTTGGATATGGTATGAGTTATACCACATTCGAATATCAAAAATTGAATATTAGCAAGAGCAGGCTCGCGGCAGGAGAGGAGTTGATTGTTAGTGCGGACATTACCAATACGGGCAAGTATGCCGGTGCGGAAATCGTTCAGTTATATGCTCATGTAAATTCAAGTATAGAACGTCCGCTTAAACAGCTTGTCGGATTTGCACGTGTAGAATTGGAGCCCGGTGAAACGAAAACTGTCACAATGCCATTGAAGCACGAACAATTGTCTTATTTTAATGAACAGACGAATACATTTGATGTAGAAGAAGGAAGCGTTGATATTTACGTTGCTGCAAGTTCGGCTGATGTACGGTTGACAGGTAAAATCAATACGGAAGCTGCAACTGTTAAAACCACTTATAAATCGGCTCCTACCGGTATACAGGATGTAATAAATAATCTTAAATTGCAAAACGACCGGATATACAATATTTCCGGTTATTGTGTCGGTACTGTTGAAGACTTTGAAAGATTGCCTAAAGGTTTTTATATTGTCGGTAATAAGAAAGTGATTAAGCAATGACCGTCTGGACATTTTAAGAACTTGTTTCAATTTTCCTCTTAAAATTAACCTCAGTCCGCTATAAGAATCATCTTGTAGCTTTTAGGAAAAACAGTTGCTAATACAAAGCAAGATTTCAGCAAAGTTTTGCATCAAAATATGGAAAGGGTGTCAAAAGTCGAACTTTTGACACCCTTTATGGTTATTTTCGTTGAACGAAAAGCGATTATGCTTTTTCTTTTAAGATCACATCATGGGCGCCACCTTCAACAATACTTGTTGAAGAAACCATTGTGATTTTAGCATTTTTCTGTAATTCAGGGATATTGATGGCGCCGCAGCTACACATCGTTGCTTTTATCTTGCCTAATGTTACGGCAAGGTTGTCCTTCATTTTGCCGGCATAAGGTACGTAGCTGTCTACTCCTTCTTCAAATTTCAATGATTCCGTTCCTCCCATATCATATCGTTGCCAATTTTGTGCGCGATTGGAACCTTCACCCCAATATTCCTTCACATAGTTGTTTTTGATACAAAGTTTTTTAGTAGGTGATTCATCGAAACGGGCAAAATAACGTCCCATCATCAGGAAATCGGCTCCCATTGCCAAAGCAAGTACCATGTGATAGTCCTGAACCAAACCGCCATCGCTGCAAATAGGTACATATATGCCTGTACGGGCTTTGTATTCGTCACGAGCTTTGGCTACGTCTTGCAAGGCGGTAGCCTGTCCGCGACCAATGCCTTTCTGTTCGCGGGTGATGCAGATGGATCCCCCTCCGATACCTACTTTGATAAAATCTGCACCAGCTTCCACTAAATATTGGAATCCTTCTTTGTCGACAACATTTCCGGCACCGACCAGCACTTTATTGCCATACTCTTTTTTAATCCATGTCAATGTTTCGTATTGCCATTCCGAATATCCATCGGAAGAGTCAATACAAAGTACATCTACTCCGGCTTCAATTAATGCGGGTACGCGGTCTTTGTAATCGCGACTGTTGATGCCGGCACCGACTAATAATTTTTTGTCCGGACTGGATACTTCGTTCGGATTTTCTTTATGGCTGTCGTAGTCTTTGCGAAATACGAAATAGGCTAAGTTTTGATCTTTATCGATTATGGGGAGGGTGTTGAGTTTATGATCCCAGATAATCTGATTGGCTTCACTGAGAGTCAGGCCGACTTCACCCACGATCAGCTTTTCAAAAGGAGTCATGAAATCTTTGATCTTTTTGTCGCGGGCATCTCTTGAAATACGGTAATCACGGCTGGTGACGAGTCCGAGCAATTTGCCGTTCGGAGTACCGTCATGGGTGATTCCGATAGTAGAATGGCCGGTCTGTGCGAGTAAACGGAGTACATCGTCCAATGTGTGTTCCGGAGTCAGGTTGGAATCACTGGTTACAAAACCGGCTTTGAACTTTTTGACCTTCCGAACCATCTCAGCCTGGCTGGCGATGGGTTGTGAACCGAAAATGAAAGAGAGACCTCCGTTACGTGCCAGTTCGATGGCCAATTCGGGGCCTGATACTGATTGCATAATTGCCGAAACGAAAGGAATGTTCAATTCAATTGCTGATTGTGTACCGAGATTGTACTTTACCAATGGTGTTCGTAGCGAAACATTAGAAGGTACACACTGTTTGGTAGTAAGACCGGGAATAAGTAAATATTCACCAAAAGTTCTGGAAACTTCTTCTACATAAATAGCCATAATATTTCTTGTTTTATGGCGTGCAAAATTACTCATTTTTTTTATATTTAAAGATAAGCGGAGAGTTTTTTGTGAGATAGCGGCTAATATTAGTCTGGTTACCGGTTGAAACGGTTGTAGCTTCTCTGTTTTAAGACAACTTAGTAAAATCGCAATTATCAGTGATGGCCTTTAGGGTATGCGAATGATAATTATCCGTTTTGATTGCCGGATAGTATTGGTTATGTTGCTTATTTCCAAAGGAATATAGGAATGCAACTTTATTGGCCAAGAGTATGTATTTAATAGAGAGTTAAATATATACTTTTGGATACATAAAGTATATACTTTTACACCTTAATAGTATATACTCTTATTCTATGAGAAATGGATGGCTTATTTTCCTGTTAACATTGTTAATTAGTTTAAAGCCTATCCCCAATCCTCTCCGTGGGAGAGGGAGTACAGATACTCTTGTTTATTAATCAGTTACAAAACTAACTTAGCTTCCTCTTCCACGGGGAGGGTTGGGGAGAGGCTTGCCGCTTCTTCTTATCCGAAACAGAAGTGATACTCCGAACCGTTACTAAGATAAATAGTATTTTCTCTTTTTTCGATGAATATACTATTTTCCCGTGCTAACCATCCGATGGCTAACATGGCATCCTCAATAGCCAGATTGGTTCTTGAACAGAGCTCCTGTATTGAGATTCTTTTCATTTCATTGAGCACATGCCATACTTTTCTTGAGTTTTCTCCAATTTTTACTTTTTCCATAATGTTGGGTTTTAGTGTTGTCTCAGTTAAAACAAAAAACAGACATAAAAAAGCAGGAAATTGTTTTTCTGAATGAACATATCGGGTGGATTTTGTATTTCTTATTCTATAAACGTGGATTTGAAAAGATGCGCAGATAGAAATAATTGCGGGAAATGAAAAAGCATTTCCCGAATTTCGGAAAATGCTTGTAGATTGGTGAGCCTCTTGTCGGATTCGAACCAACGACCCCGAGATTACAAATCACGTGCTCTGGCCAACTGAGCTAAAGAGGCATTTTGGGGTTTTGCGGGTGCAAAGGTAGTAATTCTTTTGATTTTTCCAAAAGTGGAATTTGAAAAAATACTTTGGACAGGCTGTTTTGATAAGTCACATGATTTGTTTACTTTTGCAAATCAATATATTATATAGAAAAGGAATGAAGAAGATTTTTTTTAAAGTTTGCTGTCTGGCATTATTGACGGCGGGCAATATTGCTTGTACCGGACAGGGAAAAATAAATAAGGGAGAATCTGCTGCGGCTGATAGTGTGGCAGTAGTTATGGAAAATGAGACAGCTTTGCAGGCTGACAGTACGGGATATATTGTGAAGGTAGGGAATATGGCGCCCGACTTTACCGTGACATTGACGGATGGAAAATCAGTGAGTCTTTCGGCACTTCGCGGGAAAGTGGTAATGTTGCAGTTTACTGCCAGTTGGTGTGGAGTCTGTCGTAAAGAGATGCCTTTTATTGAAAAGGATATCTGGCTGAAACATAAGAATAATCCTGAGTTTGCACTGATCGGTATCGACCGTGACGAACCTTTGGACAAAGTGCTTGCTTTTGCAAAAACCACCGGGGTCACTTATCCTTTGGGACTGGATCCGGGTGCTGATATTTTTGCAAAATATGCTTTGCGTAATTCCGGAATTACACGTAATGTGTTGATAGACCGTGAAGGAAAGATAGTTAAACTGACCCGTTTGTATAATGAAGAAGAATTTGCTTCATTGGTTCGGCAAATCGACGAAATGTTGAAAAAGTGATATTTATGGTAAGAGGCCGGTAAATGCCGGCTTTTTGCTTTTTATTTTGTGTATGTGAGAATTTCAATATCTGTTATTATCAATTACCCTATTATTTTATGGTTATAACTCTTATTATTTTGGTACTGTCTGCCGTCTTCTTCATGAGTGGCAAGGTACGCTCTGACTTAGTGGCCCTCTGTGCCTTGATTTCTCTTCTTATTTTTCAGATATTAACACCGGAAGAGGCGCTTTCCGGTTTTTCCAATTCGGTAGTGATTATGATGGTCGGTTTGTTTGTGGTTGGTGGAGCCATTTTTCAGACAGGATTGGCAAAGATGATAAGTAGCAAAATATTGAAGCTTGCAGGCAAGAGTGAGTTGCGACTTTTTTTGTTGGTGATGCTCGTGACTTCTGCTATCGGTGCTTTTGTAAGTAATACCGGTACGGTGGCATTGATGCTTCCTATTGTGGTAAGTCTGGCAGTTAGTGCCGGTATGAATCCCAGCCGGTTGCTTATGCCTTTAGCGTTTGCAAGCAGTATGGGAGGTATGATGACTCTGATCGGTACACCACCGAACCTTGTCATTCAGAATGCGTTGACCAGTGCGGGATTTGAACCTTTGTCTTTTTTCTCTTTCTTACCCGTAGGTCTTATTTGTGTGACGATAGGTACACTTGTATTGATGCCCCTCACCAAATGGTTCCTTTCCAAGAAAGGGAAAATACAGGAGGTTAATGCTTCCGGAAAATCTCTGAACCAGTTGGTGAAAGAGTATGGCTTATCCAGTAATCTGTTTCGTTTACGTGCCGATACGTCCTCATTATTGGTCGGTAAAACAATCATCGACCTTGATGTACGGCGCAAATATGGGTTGAACATATTGGAGGTGCGCCGTGGCGATATTTCTCAAAACCGTTTTCTGAAAACGATTACACAAAAACTGGCCGAACCCGATACTGTGATGCAAGAACAGGATGTTCTCTATGTTACCGGAGAAGTGGAGAGTGTAGAGCGTTTTGCAGAAGATTACCTGTTGGAAATGCTGGACGGGCATACTACCGAAGAGGCGGCAAAGGCCAATAATTCATTGGACTTTTATGATATCGGCATAGCGGAAATCGTTTTGATGCCTTCGTCCAATTTAGCCAATCGTACTGTGAAGGATGCGGATTTGCGTGGGAAGTTTAATGTGAATGTATTGGGTATCCGGCGTAAGAAAGAGTATATTTTGCAGGATTTGGGTAATGAGAAAATGCATAGTGGCGATGTGCTGCTGGTACAGGGAACCTGGCAAGATATAGCACGACTTAGTAAAGAGGACGCCGATTGGGTGGTATTGGGACAACCTCTGAATGAGGCTGCCAAAGTGACGTTGGATTACAAAGCACCGGTAGCTGCTGCTATTATGGTGTTGATGGTAGTCATGATGGTATTTGATTTTATTCCGGTTGCTCCCGTTACGGCTGTGATGATAGCCGGTGTATTAATGGTGATTACCGGTTGTTTCCGTAATGTGGAAGCGGCTTATAAAACGATCAACTGGGAAACGATCGTACTGTTTGCCGGTATGCTCCCGATGTCTCTTGCTTTGGAGAAAACAGGTGCTTCGGAATATATATCTAATAGTCTTGTTACCGGATTGGGAAGTTATGGTCCGATTGTATTGATGGCGGGTATTTATTTCACCACTTCATTGATGACTATGTTTATCAGTAATACGGTAACTGCCGTCTTGATGGCGCCTATTGCATTGCAGAGCGCATTGCAGATAGGAGTCAGCCCGGTTCCGTTCTTGTTTGCCGTTACGGTAGCTGCCAGTATGTGTTTTGCTTCTCCTTTTTCGACTCCTCCCAATGCACTGGTAATGCCGGCTGGGCAATATACATTTATGGATTATATAAAAGTAGGATTACCGCTACAGGTGATAATGGGAATCGTGATGGTATTTGCATTGCCGTTGCTGTTTCCTTTTTAAAGCCTCTCCCCAACCCTCTCCGTGGGAGAGGGAGTACAGATACTCCTGTTTATTAATCAGTTACAATACTAACTTAGCTCCCTCTCCCACGGAGAGGGTTGGGGAGAGGCTTTAAAAAAGTTTCGCCAGATAATCATAATGTTTCCCTTTCTTTATGATTTCTGCGTTAAATCCACATTCGGCAGCATAGAGGCTAAGTGTTTGAAAATCTACATACAGCCAATCGAACGGTGTACCTTTGATCGCTTTATATTGCATTTGGAAATCTATTTCTCCATAATAATCTCCGGCAAGATCTATTTCAAAACTACCGTCTTCATCTTCAAATAAATAACGCAGGTCACTCGAATCCATCAAGATACACCCTCCCGGGCGGAGTAACTGTTTCATCTTTTTAAAGAAAGCGGGCATGTTTTCCAGTCTACCAATAATGCCTGAACCATTCATTAACATTAAAATGGTATCAAATTGCCCGGTAAATTGTTCATCAAACAGATTGACTAAGCGGGCGTCATTGACTCCGCGCTGCTTCATGACTTCTACCGACAGCGGAGAAATATCGATGGCACATACTTCTTTATCCATTTCCTGAAGGGCCAGAGCATGACAGCCACTTCCGGCTCCCACATCTAAAATCTTTCCTGTGGCTAATTGCAGAGCTGTACGCTCGAGCATTGGCATCGTTTTTATATTACGGAAGAGTTGCCCGACAGGTATTTCATCTTCATCAAACTGTGAAGAAAAAACACGTAAGCGGTCGGCTTTATGATGATTGAAGTAATCGGCTATGGCGGTACCCATCGGATCCTTATCGGCCGTTAGTATGCTTGTTTCCATCAGGTCATTATTTGTTGTTGAGGGGGCAAAGATAGATAATTCGTAGAAAAGGATTATCTTTGTACACAGAAAATTATGAAATAAAGAAGTTAGATTATGAGCTTAGAAGATGCAATGATGGGTGGAATCGTTTTTAAGGGTAAGAAAGACGGTCCGAAACAGGATGAGAAGAAAGTAAAGACGAAAGCGAAAAAAGCGACTTATATCAAAGGATTGCACGGCTCCGGTGCAGCCAAAATGAAAGCGGAGATAAGGAGAAAGAGGGCGAACAGGCACAAAAAATAGTGATAAAAATGAAGCCTCTCCCCAACCCTCTCCGTGGGAGAGGGAGCTAAGTTAGTATTGTAACTGATTAATAAACAGTAGTATCTGTACTCCCTCTCCCACGGAGAGGGCTGGGGAGAGGCTTTATTTATTACTGTTTTTGCGGTAATATCTCAATCCAGTAATCATCCGGATCGTTAATGAAATATAGGCCCATTGCGGTATTTTCAAAGCATACACAGTTCATTTCTTTGTGGTATTGGCGGACAGCATCATAGTTTCCTGCTACGCGAAAACATAAATGACTTTCATTCTCTCCTAATTCATAGGGTTCTGAATGGTCTTTCAACCAAGTGAGCTCCAATAGAAATCCAGTTTCGTTATCTGTCAGATATACCAGAATGAATGAACCGTCAGAAGCTTCTTTCCGATGGTGTTCTTTTAGTCCGAGCGCTTTTTCGTAAAAGGTAATGCTGCGTTCCAGATTGGTGACGTTGATGTTGAAATGGTCAAATCTACTTTTTATTTCCATGATGTAAAATTTAATAATGAATGAATGTGCCAATATACCAATGTGCCAATTTACCATGCGGCATAATGGCGCAGCCAATTGGCACATTGACATATTGGCACATTGAATAATTATTTAATCCAAGCTTTCACAATTTCCCCTATATAAGTACGTGGCTGTCCCTCCATTGGAGTTTGCGACGGAAGCTTTTTACATTCAAGTATTATAGATGGTTCAGATTGATTCGTAGGATAGAATCTTACGGAATAAGTATCTGCCTTTTCTATTTGTTCATAAGATTGTTCCGGAGAGAATATGGTGAAAACAACAGGTTTACCATTCATTTTTCCTAAAGAACCTCCGGCATTGGCTGTCATCATAGTCATATTGAAAGCATCCTTACCGATAGCGACAACCAAGTTTCCCGCTCCCATTTGGATGGCGTTAGCCGGTATTTGGTCGGGAGTTATTTCTTTGTAGCCGGGTACATTGGCAGCTGATGGATTATTGTTTACGGAAGGATCGGTTGCTATTACAGGATTGGCTGGAGTAATAACTACCGGTCCGGGGGTGATTACCGCTTGTTTGCCCGGTTGTATAACCGGTTCGGTTGCAACTCCTGCGGCTCCTAATGCTTGGGCTGCACCGGTAAACAGATTATCGGCAAAGTCAACGGTTTTTCTACGCCATTTGGCCAGTCCGCGTATTAATTTTGTTTTTGCCTTATTGAGTGCGTATTTATCGGAAATCCAATCCTCTGCTGTATACTTCTCGTTTTCGCCATAAGTGAAACGTATTTTTTCCACCTCCATAAAACACTTTTCCGGTTTGCAGGTGACGGTGATCTGATAGTTTACCCAAGTACGGTCCAGCGACAGGGCACTTGACTTGAATACGATCCATTCTTCGCCTACGCCTGCAATTATTCCTTTCTCTTTGTCCGAATAAGCAACTCGACTTCCTTGGTTTTTGTTCTCTTTGAGCCTTGTTTCCATCCATTTCATCATTCGGTCGAATATCTCATCTTGTGACATTCCGGGAATATTGAACTCTTTGGAGAATACTACTTTGCCATCCACTTCGGGAACTGCACCTGCGAGATATTTGCTGTCATCGTTTTTATCTTTCTGTGCCATTACGCTCACCGGCAGGCATAGAAGGAACAATACAAAAAAAAGTTGTGTCAATCTGTTCATAATTCTATGTTTTATTTAGTAATATCAAATGTTTCGCCCCGGTGAGTGATGCTGATGAAGCGGCATCCATTCGCTTCGGCTACACTCCGGAAGGCGTTGCCGCCTTCATAATCTTCGCTGAAGTGCATGGGTACAAATATAGTAGTTTTTATTTGTTCGATGAATTGTTCGGCACCTTTCATATAATCTTTTCCCATTCGCCGGTCCACCGGAAACATAACGAGATCGATGGCGGAAATTTGTTGTTTAAGGTACTTGACTTCTGCCAAGAAATCTCCGTTGGCTTTACGTATTTCTTGTTCGGTCGATTCTTCACTCCAATGCCAGTTGTTGAGATCGCCGGCATGGAATATGCTCATCCCTTGTAAATGGATAAGAAAAGAAATGCCGACATCTGTAGAGCCGAATGCATCGATACGTAAATTGTCGTCTTCGTAGGATTCTCCTTTATTTATATATATGGCGTCTTCCGGATTGGCGCGACGATGCTTCAGGATATCTTTTGAAAAGAGATATATGATGTCCGGGCGCTGTTCTTTCCACGTCAATATTTCACGGTTGAAGTGATCGGGATGGAAATGAGTGGAAAGTACGTACAGCTTACCGGGTTTTTGTAGCAGGCAGTCGTGTACGATGCCTTGATTTCGTATGGTTTCCGATGAGTCTTTGTAGTAATCGATGATGATAGTTACCCCTTCGGCTTCGATGGCGAATCCGCTATGGTAGATATAATCCAGTTTCATAGGCTAATGGTTTAGAGATGCAATATTACATATTCTTCTTGTGACGGACAAGAAAAAACAGGAAAATCAAGGGGCAAGGCGTTCTACTTTCCAATTTCCGTCTTTTTGCAGACTGTATAAGAAGCGGTCGTGTAAACGGTTGGGCCTGCCTTGCCAGAATTCTATCCGAGTGGGAGTAACCGCATATCCACCCCATTCCTGTGGACGTTCTATCTCTTTCCCGATCCATTGGGTGGCTTCTGTTACGAAACTCCGTATAAGTTGCATCCGGCTGCCGATTGGGCGGCTTTGCGGAGATATGCGTGCTCCGATACGGCTTTTATACGGGCGGGTTTTAAAATATTCGTCCGACTCGTGAGCTGGAACTTTACCGGCAGTTCCTTCTATGTGCACCTGTCTTTCTAATGGATGCCAGACAAAAGAGAGTGATATATGCGGATTTTTTGCGAGTTGCTTTCCCTTGCGACTTTCATAATTAGTGTAGAATATAAACTTGCCATCGTGTATATCTTTCAGTAATACAGTGCGGGTAGACGGCTGGCCTTCGGGTGATACCGTGCCTACGATCATTGCCGTAGGTTCGTTTACTTGGGCATTAATGGCCTCTTGGAGCCATTGACTGAACAATAAAAGCGGATCATCAGGGAGTTCGCTTTCCCCTAATCCGCCTTTTGTATATTCTTGCCGGATACCGGCGAGATTGATTTTCATAATTTCTATTAAATGAATGCTTTACATCGGGACTTCTATCAATAAGATATGGGAATCTTTTAATGTTTCGATTTCAAAGCTGTTTGTTTCGTACACTCCCATGCCATCACGACGTTTCAATACAGTGCCGTCTACAACAATTTCTCCTTCGATCAGGAAAATGTATACGTCGCCGTGAGTCTGATGCATGTGATAACCTAATTTTTTGCCGGCTTCCACTTTTCCGATAGAAAACCAGGTGTCTTGTAGCAATGAGGCAGGCGTACTGCCATCGGGCGAAACAATTGGTACCAGTTCGTTTTTACGTTCCAGTTCACGGATGCTGTAATCATTGTAGGCTGGGTGTGTGTTTCGTTCGCGTGGCATAATCCATATTTGTAAGAATTCTACCGGTTCCGTGGTGCTACCGTTTATTTCACTATGGAAAATTCCTGTTCCGGCACTCATCACCTGAATGTCTCCCACAGTAATGACACGGCTGTTCTTTTTGCTGTCTCCATGTTCCAACTTTCCTCTCAGGGGGATGGAGACAATTTCCATGTTTTTGTGAGGATGCGTCTGGAATCCTTTTCCCGGTGCAACGCGGTCATCATTCAATACGCGAAGCGCACCGAAGTTGATACGTTCCGAATCGAAGTATTCGTCAAAACTGAATGTATGATGACTGTCCAGCCAATCGTAAAGTGAACGTCCGCGAGTATCTGCTTTATGTATTACCTTTTTCATAATTTCTCTTTTGTTTTATGGGTTTATATATGCTGTTAACATTTCGGGAGAGGGAAAGGTTCTATTTCTTCACTTCATTTAGCAAGGGTTTATGATTTATAAAATCGCGGATATTCTGTAAAGTGGTGGTGGCGATATTTCCCAATGCTTCTTTGGTGAAAAAGGCTTGGTGGGAAGTGACGATCACATTGTTGAACGATAACAAACGGGCCAGTACATCGTCATCAATGATCCTGTCTGATTTGTCTTCGTAAAAATATTCACCTTCTTCTTCGTATACATCCAGTCCGGCAGAACCGATCTTTTTATTTTTCAATCCTTCGATAAGGGCATTCGTGTGGATCAGTTGTCCGCGTCCGGTATTGATAATCATCACTCCGTCTTTCATCTTACTGATGGAGTAGTCATTGATGAGATATTTAGTCTGTTCGGTGAGCGGGCAGTGTAGCGAAATGATGTCTGCGCTATGATAGAGTTCGTCCAGCGAAGTGTATACCACTTGATTTTCACGGGCGAAATTATAGTCCGGATATACGTCGTATGCCAGTATGTTCATGCCGAACCCGCGTAGAATGTGGATAAGTATCTTAGCGATTTTTCCCGTACCGATGATTCCTGCTGTTTTTCCATGCATATCGAATCCCATGAGGCCGTGTAGAGAGAAGTTTCCGTCGCGTGTACGCCAGGAAGCGCGTGGGATTTTGCGATTGAGCGATAACATGAGGGCTACGGTGTATTCTGCTACGGCATAGGGAGAATATGCCGGCACACGTACTACGGTTATTCCATTGGCAACGGCTGCATCGATATCCACATTATTATATCCGGCACATCTCAATGCTAAGAGTTTCACACCATTGGCAGCCAGTGTACTGATTACCTCTGCATCGGCCGTATCGTTAACAAAGATACAGACGGCATCGACCCCTTGTGTCAATAACACATTATTTTTATTCAGATGTCCTTTGAAATAACGTATCTCGAATCCGAATTCTTTGTTTTTCTCATTGAATGAAGCTTCATCATAAGGTTTAGTTCCGAAAAATGCAATTGTATATGCCATAATTTTCTGTTTTTAGTTTATATAATAAACACTTATGTAGGGAGGATTGTTTCGATTATCGACACGTCTTTGATGCGTATCTTATGATTTTGTTTCATTAGAAACAGTTTGTACTTTCTACTAATTTGGCTCTTGAAATGAAAATAAATGCACAAATATAATTCTTATGTGCAATATTGTTGTACCTTTGCGGCCGAAATAACTTAAAAAAGATTTAGATGAGAAAATTATCCTTGATTAGCATTGTGTTGCTGATCGTTTCAATTCCAACTTTTGCGGGAGGTCTCCTGACAAATACCAATCAACATGTTTTATTTTTGAGAATGTTGGCTCGTGATGCTTCAACAGATATTGATGCAGTATATTCCAATCCTGCCGGTCTGGCTTTTATGGAAGACGGATTTCATCTCTCTTTTAATGGTCAGAGCGCATTTCAGACGAGAACGATTACCTCCACATTTGCTCCTTTTGCCGGATTCGGCGGGAATGCGACAAAAGTATATAAAGGAGAAGCATCAGCTCCATTTGTTCCCAGTGTGTTTGCTGTTTATAAGAAAGGCGATTGGGCGTTTTCCGGAAGTTTTGCAGTAACAGGCGGTGGCGGAAAGGCTACTTTTAATGAAGGGCTTGGTTCTTTTGAATCACAAGTATCTGTTATTCCAATGGCTATGAAAGCGGCCGGAGCAGGTTTAGTGAACGGAGGGCTGCTTCCTGAAAATCCATTTGCAAATACGGACAGGTATTCTGTAGATAGTTATATGCGTGGAAAGCAAATGATTTTCGGTGTTCAATTGGGTGCCACTTATAAGATAACGGATTATTTATCTGTTTTTGGTGGGCTTCGTATGAATTATGTAAGTAATGGGTATGAAGGACATATTCGTGATATTCAAGCTAATATCGGCGATAAAATGGTAAATCTGAATCAGACGTTTGCTGCTTATGCGGATCAGTTCAATAAATTGGCAGCGGCGGCGGAAGTTGCCGGCCAACCGGAAGCTGCTAAAAAATATGCAGCTGCGGCGGCAATGGCTACCGATTATGCAGGGCAAACTCAAGACAAATATTTGGATTGCGATCAGACCGGTTGGGGAGTAACACCTATCATCGGTGCTGATTTCAAGATGGGTAAATGGAATGTAGGTGTGAAATATGAGTTTAATACCAAATTGAATGTGGAGAATAAGACCCGTGTGGATGATACTAAGCTATTTGCTCCCGGTGTAAATACTCCTCATGATATCCCGAGTCTGTTGACAGTTGGCGTTTCTTATGAGATTCTTCCTGTACTCCGTGCTTCTGTAGGTTATCATCATTTTTTCGATACCCATGCCAAGATGGCTGATGCTACTAATCTTATTACCGGCGAAAGAACCGGAAAACAACATTTTATAGATAAAGGTACTAATGAATATTTGGCCGGTATAGAATGGGATGTATGCAAATGGGCACAGATTAGTGCCGGTATGCAACGTACTAAATATGGTGTGGAAGATAGTTATCAAAGCGACATGAGTTTTGCTGTCAGTTCTTATTCTTTCGGTTTTGGTGCTGGCTTTAATATAGCTAAAAATCTGAAATTGAATATTGCTTATTTTTGGACTGATTATGAGGATTATACGAAAAAGTGGAGTGATTACAACGGAATTTCTGCTTTGGCAGGACAAGTTATCCCGGGTACTGATGTCTTTTCGCGTACCAATAAAGTATTTGGTATCGGTCTTGATTATAAATTCTGATAAGGTGAACTGACTTTCAATAATTATATAAAAGGAGATTTCACTCTTGCTTTTTCAAAAAGCAGTGAAGTCTCCTTTTCCATTTTGATCGAGACGAAAAGTCTTTCTTTTTAGAACGAGTATTGCACTAATAAATTCATTCTATTAGCATGACGGGTAGCATCGTTGAAGTCTGTGCGCCATCCTCTTAAATACTCGGCGCCTACTTGCAGGTTACTGGTTACATTCCAGAACATGTTGGCCACCAGGTATTGTCCTTTACGGTAGGCGTCCGGATTGTCGCTGGGGTAATTGTGTTCCGAATAGAGTCTTGATAAGCTATAAGTGCCCGATACGAATACGTTTTTGCAGATGTTATACTGTAAGCCGGCATACCAACCCAACATAGGAAGGGTTTGCATTCTGCCTTCTTTTTCCGGATTCGGAACAAGATCCACATTCAGATTACTCAAATCATTGAGAAACTGACCGATACCTTTACCATAATTAAGTTGCCCGAACACCTGCCATTTGGGAGTAACAGTGAAAGTGGTCGATGCTTGTAGTCCGAAGCCGGTAGTTGAATAGGCTTTTTGGTAAACATCACTTGAGTAAGTCATACTGCGGATGATAGCTGCCAGACGAATGTGACTGTTTTTATTCCAATTGTATTGAGCGGAAGCGGCAAAATCCGGCATACGTTGGGTGCTGATAGATACTTTATCGGTAGTTGTACCGTCTACAGAAGGCATTTCGGCGGCTATTCCGAATTTCCAGTTTTTTAATCCGCTATACAGATAGCTTAATTGTGTAGTACGGTAAAATGCAGAGCCGTTAGGTCCGGCAAAGTCGATGGTGGCGGGTAGTGCTGCCAAGTCCATGAACGAACCGTAGCTGTATCCCAATGTAAATCCTAAGAATGAAGCATATGCATTTTGAAGTTCGAATGTTTTGCCGTCTCCCCGGAAATTTCCGGCTGTATAAACTACAAAATCTCCTAAATTCTTCGTATGACCTACCAGTTTCAAGAAGAGAGTGGAAGTACTGGCATCCATCTGGAACTGATTTTTCACATAACCGTTTCCTTTATTGGGGATAAGGGCGGGATAGAAGTCCACGTCTTTTACAATACCCCCGAAGTCATATTCTGCAGTAGCACGTACATATCCTCCAATGCCGAGGGCAAATTTTCCTTTTTGGTCCGTCAGTAAAAAGCGTGGAGCTTTCGGTTCATGGAAACGTTTAAGTTGGGTTTCTTCCATTATCCGGATAATTTCATCTCCGGCTTTATCCCTTGAGACAAACATGATGGAGTTTGGTTCTTTATCTTCAATGATTACTTTTTTCTGCGCATTTGCGCAGAGTGGGAGTAGGCTCATCCCAAGTAGCAAGGCTACTGATTTAAATTTTGTTTTCATTATAAGTTAAGTTTTAGGTGAATGTGCAAACAACAACTTAAACGGGAAAAGGTTGAAACCCCTCAGGGAAAAATAGTCAAATATTGCGGAAAAATTGTCATGGTGTATTATGTGAAAAATGCTCCATCTTTGTACTCAGTATAAATTATGATAATAGAGGAACGATGGATAAACTAACATGCAAAATAGTAGAGATGGAATCGGAATTGCGTCATTTTGCTTTCAAACTGACTGCAGATCAGGATTCTGCCAATGATTTAGTACAGGAATGTATGTTGAAGGCATTGGATAACAAAGAGAAGTTCGTTCATGCACAGAATTTTAAAGGTTGGATGTATACTATCATGCGCAACCTTTTTATTAATAATTATCGCCGTGCCACCCGTGAGATGTCTATGATTGATGATAATTATACAATCAGCCAACAAAGTATGATTGAAGCGGAAGATGCAGACCGTTTTGAATATGCTTACGATCTGAAGGAACTCCATAAAGTGATCAATGCTGTACCGGAATCAATGCGTAGGCCTTTTCTCATGTATGTTTCCGGCTTTAAATATACTGAAATAGCAGAGAAGATGGGGCTTCCGGTCGGCACGATAAAGAGCCGGCTATTCTTTGTGCGCAAGCGGTTACAGAAAGACTTGAAGGAATTTGGAAATTAGTGATAGTCGATTTCAAAAAAATGTCTTATCTTTGCCGTCCGAATTAATAAACGTATGATGCCGTGAATAGCGGTCGTGTATTCTAGAACACCACGTAAAAAACAGGAGTATGAAAGAAAAAGTATCAGTTCCCTTCATGTTGCTTGGCATATTATTTAATGTATGTCTGATCGCAGCCAATCTTCTTGAAACAAAAGTGATTCAGGTGGGTAGTATTACCGTTACTGCCGGTTTGCTTGTATTTCCTATTTCGTATATTATCAACGACTGCATTGCCGAAGTCTGGGGATTCAAGAAAGCGCGTCTTATTATCTGGAGTGGTTTTGCCATGAACTTTTTTGTGGTAGCATTGGGGTTGATTGCGGTTGCTATTCCGGCAGCACCTTTTTGGGAGGGTGAAGAACATTTTGATTTTGTTTTTGGAATGGCTCCCCGTATTGTGATAGCCAGCCTGACGGCCTTTTTAGTGGGGTCATTCCTCAATGCCTATGTGATGAGTAAAATGAAAGTGGCGAGTGGCGGTAAGAATTTCTCGGTACGTGCCATTTTGTCTACGATAGTGGGAGAGACGGCTGATTCACTCATTTTCTTTCCGGTCGCTTTCGGAGGTGTCATTGCTTGGCCGGAACTTTTGATAATGATGGGTATCCAGATTATACTGAAATCGATGTACGAAGTCATTATCCTGCCGGTTACCATCCGGGTGGTGAATGCTATCAAGAAAATAGACGGCAGCGATGTCTATGATGAGAATATCTCCTATAATATACTAAAAATTAAAGAAATTTGATCAATGATGAATAAAGATACCGCTCTGGTTATTTTCAGTGGAGGACAGGATTCTACGACCTGTCTGTTTTGGGCAAAACGTGAGTTTAAAAAAGTGTGTGCATTGAGTTTTCTTTACGGTCAGAAACATCAGAAGGAAGTGGAACTGGCGCGTGAGATAGCCCGTAATGCCGGTGTGGAGTTTGAAGTGATGGACGTTTCCTTTATCGGAAAGTTAGGGCATAATTCCTTGACGGATACCACCATGGTGATGGATCAGGAGAAGCCGGCCGATAGTTTTCCGAATACATTCGTGCCGGGGCGCAATCTGTTTTTTCTTAGCATTGCTGCCGTATATTCCCGTGAGAGAGGTATTAATCACATTGTGACCGGTGTGTCACAGACTGATTTCAGCGGGTATCCGGATTGTAGGGATGCTTTTATCAAGTCTCTTAACGTGACGCTGAATTTGGCAATGGACGAACAGTTCGTTCTTCACACTCCCCTTATGTGGATCGATAAGGCACAGACTTGGGCGCTTGCCGATGAATTGGGGGTACTGGAGATTATCCGTAATGATACGCTGACTTGCTACAATGGCATACAGGGAGATGGATGCGGGCATTGTCCGGCATGTAAGTTGCGGCGTCAGGGGTTGGATGAGTATTTGTTAAGTAAAAATAAATTTTTGAGATATGGCTAAGTTAGAAGACCAGCTTTCCCTTTTAGGGAGGAAGACCGAATATAAACAAGACTATGCTCCCGAAGTTTTGGAAGCATTTGATAATAAGCATCCTGAAAATGATTATTGGGTACGTTTCAATTGCCCTGAGTTTACCAGCCTTTGTCCGATTACTGGACAGCCTGATTTTGCGGAAATACGTATCAGCTATTTACCGGATGTAAAGATGGTGGAGAGTAAAAGTTTGAAGCTTTATCTTTTCAGTTTTCGAAATCATGGCGCTTTCCATGAGGATTGTGTCAACATTATAATGAAAGATCTCATTCGGTTGATGGATCCTAAGTATATTGAAGTGACGGGAATCTTTACTCCACGTGGCGGTATTTCTATTTATCCGTATGCCAACTATGGCCGTTCCGGAACGAAATATGAAGAGATGGCGATGCATCGGTTGATGAATCATGAGTAAAACTCTTTTGGATGATACAAGATGTGCCGGCAAAGTAGGGTAAACACTACATGCCGGCACATTTTTTATACTTATATACTTATGGACTTATTCTTATTTTACGATAAGCTTAACAGTCTCTTTTCCGTTTTCTGTATTAATAACCACCAGATAAGTACCTGCACTCAAAGTGCTGATATCCAAGTTTTGTTCTGCCGTACCATTGCCGATTGCGGTAAGAACCGTCTGGCCTACTAAGCTGTGGATACTGATTTTTTCAATATTCTTTCCAACAGTTTTAATGGTAATCGCTTCGCTGGCAGGATTGGGGTAAAGTTGCAGGGTTGTTTCTATTGCTGTACCGTTCTGTAATCCTGTAGAAGCATTTTTGCTAAAGTTAGGACGTACATAAGGATAACCATATCCGGGTAACTCGTTGAGGAAACCGTTTTTACCAACTGCAATTAGACCGTTTGCAGTTTGGTCGCATACAAGTCCCATGTTGTTGCTTCCTTCCTGCTTAACTTCGAACATATATTTTCCGGGAACTACATTGAGTTCAGGAAGTTCATATGTGATTTTCTCTCCACCTTCTCCTCTAACTACAGATTTACTAACCAAAGGTTGTCCCATAGAAGAGTCGCTGGTATCTATTTTGTATACGTTCAGTGTCAGCTTATCATTTGCCTGAGCAGGTTTAGGCATGAATCCGAGAGTGATTGAAGTCAATACATCTTCTTTCAGGATAGTGAATGCCGTACCGAATGCCGTACCGGCAGTTTTACCACCTACACCAAATTCAAAGTCTGACGGATTGTCCCATGCATAGGTTGAATCGGATACCATGGTTGCGATACCCAAAGCGTTGTCTTCCGGATAGTCATCTTTGGAGATACTTGCTAAGGCCATGAAGGAGAATGCTTCGTCTTCATTACTTACGGCATTTACCAAGTTTACATCCATTGTCTCTTCTTTCACTTCACCTACGGCCAAAGTTGGGATAGTAGTTGTTGCCAATACCTCGTTGTTACCTTTAATTTCCAGTTTTATGTCGTTTTCAACTTGCTTACCGTTGTTTACAATAGATACTGTAAACTGGTGTGCTGTGTTGATGTGATATTGCGGAACAATTCTCGGAAGTTGTATTTTCGGAGTTATCGACTCTACTTTTACGTCATGGTCGGCAATTTTGCTTACCGCGATATCATGAATTTCGAGATATGCCAATTCGGTAGAAGTGAAGCAGATGACATAGTTACCTTCTTCTGCTACAGTAAATTGCACTTCTTTCTTGGTGACGGTGTTTTGAGTGTTTTCTTTGAATTCTTTGATTTTTGTCCATGTTGCCATGTCGCTACCGCTTTTTCCGAATGCTATGTAGAAGTAATCATATTTGAGCCCGCCGATCAACAACTCGTCTCCGGCATTATAGCTGAAAATGATTCTGTATTCACCCGGTTCCATGTAGATACATCTGGATGACAGGGTAGAGGTCGTATTAGCCTTGTAACAACCGGACTGACTGTTCCATTCCCAACCATTGGCGGTAACAGGATTCCAGTTAAGTACATCGATGGCTTTTTTAAAGCTGGATTCGAAAGGAACTTTTGTTGGTGATAAATTAACAACACGTCCTTTGACGGTATCATTGCTTGTCACTGTCTGGTTGTCACAATTTGCCACTACTTTTACATTATATGCCTGATCTATGCCGGAGAAATCGGCCGGGGTAGTGAAAGTAACGTCCAATGAACCTCCTACGGCAATCTTATCAGTAAAGTCTTGTGTTATTTTATTGGCATCGTCTATTTCGTAGTAGAGACTAAAGCCATTGATAGCACCGGTACCGATGTTTTTTACCGTAACTCCGATGGGAGCAGTTCCTAAATTACAATCCGAAGCCGGAAGTACCAGATTTTCTAATGTAATATCCGGAGTTCCTTGGAATCCTCCTTCGTCTATAGCAATATTGTCAAGCCAAAATCCTGCCCGATTTTTTTCTGAAATAACATGGAATGAGAAATAATAATCTCCGGCTTCTTCAACGTTGAAATCATTAATGCTGACTTCCCATTCATTGATGCTGACATCTGTTAGAGTTGTCAGTACTTTCATGGTAGAGAAATCTTTTGATTTACCATAAAGAACTTCCATACTTTCTTTATTTCTGGTGGTAGACGTGCGGTAATAGAAAGAGAGACAGTGAGTTCCTGTTTTTAGTGTGACGGGTTCACGAGTCGTCAGATAATCATCTGCTGCATTGTTTCTTTCGTATAGATACTTTGCCAAACCTGTACCGCCATCTGCATCCGGAGAAGAGGTCTCATCGATATATTCCCATGTCTTACTGTCATTATTGGCATCTGTAACAGTCCAATTAACTGAGAAATTGTTTTTGGTCGCGAAATCCTCGTAAAAGAGGTGACCATCAGATCTTGTCTGTGCTCCAACCAGAATTGCTGATTGCATAGCTGCTAAAAGTAATAGTCTTTTCATAAATTCACATTTTTTTAGTTCACGATTGCTTTATCTATTGTTTGATAAATTTTAGGGGAATGGAATTTCCGCTGTCATCGGTATAACTTCCTACAAGCCCAAGCCAACCTTCGACGGCAGGAACTTCAAGTCCCAAAGCGTGTCCCATTTCGAATGTTACTACTTTGTTTTTGAAGATTCCCGTTATCGGGTCGGTGGTTTTTACCCATCTGCCGTTGGATACGGCTTTGTGAGTTAATTCGACATTGTCTCCATTGTATGTACCGATTACCTGGCTTGCAGCAATGGTCAGTTTGTATTCTCCCTGGTTTTCGGTTGCTTCTACTTCTACGAGTGCAGCACCTCCTTGTCCGAAGTCAAGGTATAGTTGTTCGAAAGAGTCGTCTACGGAGGTGAGTGTGCAGGCATAGTTAGTTACTCCATTAGGCGTTTGGAGTTGGCTTTTGCCCTCCATCATATATTTACCTTCCAAAGGGCTGTTTTCCAGAATATTTACTTTACATATTGCGTTACTTCCTGCTATCGCTCCTTCTACGTGGGCGATAGCTATCGAGAAGGAACGGTTCTGTTCGATCTCGTCATTGGCTATGGAAAGAAGCGTTTCGACATTTACACTTTCTACTCCGGCAGGGATTACTAAATTGTAATCGGTAATGAGAATGTCTTTGTCATTTTCAAAACCACTGTTGTTGTCCTTCATTTCTATACGGACTTTTATAAGTCCGTTATTTTCTCCTTTTACCACTATGGGGAGATTCAGGGAAGAGGTCAGTTCTTTGATTTCAATTTCTGCAGATTGAAACTCAACGGTGGCCGTTCCGGTATTGAGGTTGTCATCGTCATTGCAAGCTATCATAATAAGTGGCAAAAGCAATATTGCAAATCGTTTCAGATAGTTCATAATCGTATTTCTCTTTTTGAATAAAATTAATAACCCGGGTTTTGTTGATACTTAATCTGCGGATTGGCATCTGTTTCCGCTTTAGGAATAGCCCATAACCAGCGTGTATTATCTGCTTTTATATTCAGGTCCATACCGAGCTCATAAGATAATTGTACTGATTGGGGATTTTGACGTTTGAATCCCTCTCCATAGCGTTTCAGATCGGTTAGGCGGAATCCTTCTCCATACAGTTCGCGTTCACGTTCGGCACGAATCAGATGTCTGAGACTTAAACCGGAAACCGGATTGAATGATATGGAAGCGTCGCGAGCATACATTAATTCATATAAAACATCATATGCAGCCAGTTCGTCTTCTCCTTCACCTCTCATATAGTAAGCTTCGGCGGCGATGAGGTATTGTTCGGCAATGCGGAAAATTTTGGGCTTGTTTACATAATTGTTAACTCCTTCGTACATTTCCGGATTACCCGGATATTTGGTGAATACCGCCAACCTATGCTTCTCGTTGGTTGAAAATGAGATATCTTCCATTTTGAAGTAACAATTGACACGTATGTCGTTTTCCCGGAATGAATTGATAATGTCGCGTGAAGGAAGGAAAACGGGCTTATGGTTTGTTTCGTCTAAGAAATAATTTCCCATGGCAGGTGCTAACTCTTGCTTGGAACTGAATAATTGGCAAATTACTTCTGTACTGACATCATTACGCCACATTTCTTGCATCTGGGCTGCATTGTTGATAAGCGGATACCGGCCGTCTTTTATAAGTCCTTCCGCGCAGTCGATAGCCGTGTCATAATCTTTTGTCAGCAAGGCGATTCTTGCTTCAAATGCGGTAAGCGCATCGGTCGATAGGTACTCGAAAGAATGTTGCCCGGTGGCTGTCATATTCTCTTTGGCCTGTTTGATGTCATCTTTTATGAAACTGTAGGTTGCAGCCAAAGTTGCCCGGGACGGGTATTTTGTATTATCGGCAGAAGGTGAATATTCGTCCACAATGGGCACTCCATAAAAGTTTTCTGCTGTGGCAGGGTCATATGTCGCACAGAATTTATCAACCAGGATAGAGTAAGCTATGGCGCGGATCAGATGAGCTTCTCCCAAGTAGTTTTTGACGGTAGGCAGTTCGCTGTCCGAAAACTTGCCTTCTGTCTGTAGTCTTTTGATGCCTTCGATCAGTAAATTGCATTGGGCTATGGTTACATAGCTATTGCTCCATATGGTGCTGAAAGTACTTTCCGAAGCATTTGCTTCCCAACGATACAGTGCACCGAGTTGATTTCCGAAATAGGAAAGAGGGAGAAATCCGTCGGCTTGTATTTCGGCTGCTAATACATTTGTGGAAACTGCAATAATGCGTAAGTCTCTGTACATTCCCGTCCGTAATTTCTGACAGTCGGCGAATGATTCTATAGCACTCTCTAAAGGTATCTTGTCATATGGATACTTGTCCATATTGCAGGATGCCAGCATAATTGTGAAAAGGAGGGTGAATATGATTGATTTTGATGTTTTCATATAGCTGTCTCTGTTTTTCTTTAGAATTTAACTTCAAGTCCCAATGTATACTGTCTTGAATTAGGATAATCTCCCAATGCAAGGTTTGAGTCTATCTCCGGATCGATTCCTGAGAATTGTGTGAATGTGAGGAGATTACGTCCGGTGGTAAATATTCTGACTCCCTCTACGATTTTTGTTTTCTTCAATATACTTTTGGGGAGTTCATAAGAGATTGTCACATTTTTCAAACGTACAAAGGCGGCATTTTCCAGGAAATAGTTGGTGCGTAGCAGATTCTCACTGGCTACTCCGTAGCGAGGAACATCGGTAATATCACCCGGCTTTTGCCACATGGTCAGCATTCTTTTGTTCATATTGACCATGTTCGAATTGGTGGGATTTTCAGTAAAGAAGCGGTCATTGTTGATCAGGTATCTTTCTCCGATCCATGAGAAGTCAATCATTGCAGACAAGCCTTTCCAACTGACTGAGGTACCGAAACCGCCACTGCAGGGAGCAAACATCTTCTTTCCGGTGAACTGCATGTTGTCCATGGTGAATGTTTTGGTTTTGTTGCCGTTCAAGTCATAATACATCAAAGCGCCGTCACGTGGATCGACTCCGGCACACAGCACGGAAAAGTATTCATTGGGATCGTGTCCTACTTGATATTTCAACCCGTATTGTGGAAATGCCAACTCGTCTAAACCATTGAACAATGATTGGATTTTTGTTTTGTTATAATTGAAATTCGCATATACATTCCATCTGAGGTTGTTAGTGTTCAGAACTTCAAGATTCATATTAAGATCTACACCGGTATTCAGTAGCGTTCCTACATTGCCCATACCTGTGGAATGTCCGGTAGTCATAGAGAAAGGAACGTTCATGAGCATATCTACCGTCTTTTTCTGATAGTACTCGACACTGAAGTCAAGACGATCGAATACCTTTGTCGAAACGCCGGCAGAGAAGTTCTTCAAAGTTTCCCAAGTCAGATCTGAATTGCCTACTGTACCGATTACCCAACCACTCTGATTATTATAGTTGTATGAACCGCCGCCGGCCACCATACCCAAAGAGGCATAATTACCGATTTCAGAATTACCGGTGGTACCGTAGCTGATTTTCAGACGTAAGTCGTTCAGCCATTCTACATCGTTGAGAAATGCTTCATTCTTGATGTTGTACATGGCACCGATAGAATAGAAAGAAGCCCACCGGTGGTCTTCGCTAAAACGTGAAGAACCGTCCCGACGATATGAAGCGTCCAGATAGTATTTCTCGTCATAGTTATATTCTCCTCGGAAGAAGAAAGAATTGAATACATACTCGGAACGTGCTCCGTTCACTTTGGCTGTTGCCGAAGAAACTGCGGATAATTGAGTTAAGCGACTATCCTCGATTCCTTTACCGGATGCTGAAAAACCGTCTGAGTTGTGCATGATGGATTCTTGACCGGCCAGTAACGTCATAAAGTGTTTTCCTTTGAAAGTGTGTTTATATTCGGCCGTATTGGTGAAAGTCCAGTTACTTCCCCTCTGGAATTGTTCGGCCACGTCTCCGTTAAACTCATTATCTTCCCAAGGGTAATTTACACCTCTATATTTATATATATAGCCTTCAAAAGCTTGTGCTCCTTTTAAAGTAAGTCCTTTAAACGGGGTGATTTCAATAAAGGTATTCAAGTTGCCCATGATGCGCTCATTCTTTATGGATGAGTTTTGGAAAATCTTCATCGGGTTGGTGTATCCTGTTCCGGGCAATAGCAGTAAATCCTCACCACGTGACCACGTACCGTCTTCGTTTTCTATAATCTCGTATGGGAAGTCGATAGGTCTGCCTGTACGGGCCAGTATCAACGGAGAGTTTACCCAAGCACCTTCATTATTATCTCTGACTCCCAGAGTCGTGGCATAATCCTGATAAGAGATAGCTGAATTAACTCCGAATTTCAACCAGTTGTTTAGTTTGGTATTTAGATTGACTCTGAAATTTTCGCGGGTTACTCCCGATTGATAAGAGGTTCCTTCCTGGTCGAAATGCCCTGCACTGATGTAATAGTTTGTAGAGCCGGAAGCACCACTGATATTGGCATCTACGGAATAAGTAGGGGTATTGTCTCTCAATACATAATCGGCCCAATCCATACTTAAGCCATATTTCTCTATTCTGGCTTTATCAGCCATGAATTGAGGATTGGTGGCTAATGAAGGATCACACATCAATTTGAATTGAATGAACTCTTGTGCGTTCATCATATCTTTTTTGAAGTCGGGTAATTGTGAAATACCATATTGCCCGCGAATGGTAATGTTGGCTTTTTCACTGGTCTTTCCTTTTTTAGTTGTAATGTAAACAACTCCATTTGCTGCACGTGCACCGTAAATGGAGGTGGAAGATGCATCTTTCAGTACGGTTACATTTTCTATATCATTAGGGTTTAGTGATGTAAATACATCACTCGATACAGGTGCGCCATCTAATATATATAAAGGTGAAGTTCCTGCATTTAAAGAGGTATATCCACGGACACGCATGGAAGAAGATGCCGTAGGCTCACCGGAGGAGGTAAACACTTGCATACCGGCTACTTGTCCTTGAAGTGCATCGGCAAAATTCATTGTCGGCTTGGCTTCTAACGCTTTATTGCTGACCGTAGAAACAGAACCGACTACGGAGCCGAGCTTTTTGCCTGTGCCGTAACCCACAATCACAACTTCATCGACTAATTGTGAGTCCGACTTCATGATAACTTTCATGTTGGGTTTGATTTCTCCTTCATAAGTAGCCATGCCAATAAATGAAATCCGTATTTTTTTTGCGGAAACGGGGATGTCTGATAAGACAAAATTTCCATTGGCATCGGTGATAGTACCGATACTGGTACCCACAAGTAAAACAGAGGCACCAACAACAGGTAAATCGTCCTCTTCTGAAATGACCACACCTGTTACTTTGGATGTCTGTGCCGTTACTACATTTATGCTCGTTAGCAAGCATGCTATTAGCAACATAAATTTTCTAATCATAAGTTTTCTTAAGGTTTAATTTTGTATTGTACACGATTGAATGCATGCAAATATATAAATAAATATGAGATTATCAATTTAAATACGAGACAAATGTGATAATAATATCAAATTGTTACTAATATTGGTTCTCTTTGTGACTTATAATCATTAGATGCTGTCTTTTTTTTATATTAATAGCTGTTTTATGACGATGTAATGAATATTTTATAGCAGTTGATGGGGTATCTTATTTTCTCTTAAATTTCAATTTTAATGAGTGATATAACAGGGTATTTTTCTATTGAATCTACATTCTGTTTTTTATTTATTTATATTTACATGTCACCTTTTCATTGAATTCTCTTGGTTTTATATAGGTGTTGTGTCTTCTGAATTAATGTATCATTTCTCGTAGAGAAACATGTCATTGCTCGTAGAGGAGTGAGGGGTTTCTCTACGAGTTTCGACTTATTTCTCGTAGAGGAAAAATAGTAAATTGTAACTGATTGGTAATTAGTGGTTTATTGGCTTAATTCCCTGTTGTGTATTTTTGATAAGGAAAATGCTTTTTCCCTTTCCGTCTTTTTTTTTTCGTTGCTCTGAAATTGTTACAGATTTGTGTGGACTTCGGAGATGCTTATGGTTGTTTTTAGGAATAGTTAGGTCGGGGGAAGGTGATGAATTAGTTGTACTATGGTATACATGGTAATAATTATCAGTTATTCGTTGAAATTGTATATTTATACATTTTCTCGTAGACTAAGAAAATGAGGCTAAATGTACTGTATTTATTTATTTGTTAAATAACAATGAGTCAGAATGATGGAATATAAAAAGTTATTCATGATGGTAGGGACCGCCATTTAAAATCGTCATTGCTCTATATATTTGTTCTACAAAAATGAGCCGTATCATTTGATGGGAGAAAGTCATCTTCGACATCGAAATTTTTTCGTGTGCTACATCATATACTTTTTGTGAGAACCCATAAGGACCTCCGATGACGAACACCAACCGCTTATTGACCGTGTTCATTTTGCGTTTCATCCACTCCGCAAATTCCAGAGAACGCATTTCCTTTCCATGTTCATCGAGTAATACGATGACATCTCCCGGTTGGAAGGCTTTGCAAATGAGTTCCCCTTCCTTTTCCTTTTGTAGTTCCATCGAAATGTTTTTGGTGTTTTTAAGTTCGGGGATTACTTCCATATCAAAAGTAATGAAGCGTTTCGTGCGCTGAATATAATCGTTGATGGCGGTGATATAATGTTGTTCTACGGTTCGTCCTACGACGAGCAAAGTCGTTTTCATGTTGATACAGTTCTGATTATCGCACAAAAATAGCTGTTTTTTATTGTTTTCTGCAATAAATGCTTACCTTTGCGTATCATTAGGTATCAGATTTTGCTGAAAACTGATGTCTGAAAAGCTTGTGGTTATGAAAAAACGGGTACTTTTATGGATTGCCGGATTGATGTTTTCCGTATCTACGCTTTTGGCACAGGATGTGCCGGTGGGTGTAGTTCTGGCATTTAAGAAAGGAAGCTCTCAAGAGCTGAATAAATTCTTGGGTGATAAGGTTGATCTCATCATTCAGAACCGCTCTACCAACACTGACAAGCAGGCTGCTGAAAGTACAATGAATACTTTTTTTGCCGACAATAAAGTTAGTGGCTTCAATGTAAACCATCAGGGGAAGCGTGACGAATCGAGTTTTGTTATAGGTACCTTGACTACTGCTAATGGAAACTTTCGGGTGAATTGTTTCTTCAAAAGAGTTCAGAACAAATATTTAATTCATCAAATAAGAATTGACAAAACCAATGAATAAAGAAAAAGAATTGATAGACAAGTTGATCGATCTTGCCTTTGCAGAAGATATAGGTGACGGCGATCATACTACTCTCTCATGTATCCCCGCCACTGCAATGGGGAAATCCAAATTGTTGATTAAAGAAGCCGGTGTATTGGCCGGAGTTGAAGTAGCGAAAGAAATTTTCAATCGCTTTGACCCTACAATGAAAGTAGAAGTTTTTATCAATGACGGTACGGAAGTGAAACCGGGTGATATAGTGATGGTGGTAGAAGGCAAAGTGCAATCGTTGTTGCAGACGGAACGTTTGATGCTGAATGTGATGCAACGTATGAGCGGTATCGCTACAATGACCCGTAAGTATGCTCAGAAACTGGTGGGTACTCATACTCATGTGCTCGACACCCGTAAGACTACGCCGGGAATGCGCATTCTGGAAAAGATGGCAGTCAAGATCGGCGGTGGTGTGAATCACCGTATCGGACTTTTTGATATGATCCTTCTGAAAGATAATCATGTGGATTTTGCCGGTGGCATTGATAAGGCCATTACTCGTGCCAAGGAATATTGCAAGGAAAAAGGCAAAGATCTGAAAATAGAAATTGAGGTCCGTAATTTTGATGAATTGCAGCAAGTACTCGATTTGGGCGGGGTAGATCGCATTATGTTCGATAACTTCACACCGGAGATGACAAAGAAGGCGGTTGATATGGTAGCTGGAAAATATGAAACCGAATCTTCCGGTGGTATCACTTTCGACACGCTGCGTGATTATGCAGAATGTGGAGTCGATTTTATTTCCGTAGGAGCTTTGACGCATTCAGTGAAAGGTCTGGATATGAGTTTTAAAGCCTGCTGATAGGGCTTGCTATATTATTAACTGAACTTCCATAGGCTTGCAAACAATCTTGTCTGCCTGATGGAAGTTTTTTTATGGGTAGTCTGTTTTTAACTTCTTTTAGATATTCTTTTTGCAGCATTCTTTCGAATGTTGCGTCTAACTAACAAACGACGCAGAGAGGCGTCTGTAAAAAAGCACTGACATTGGAAAACGAGATAGAACTGATAAAGGGCTGCCGGGCAGGAAAGGATTCCGCCCGAAAGGAACTTTATACCCTCTATTCCAACAAGATGCTGGCGGTTTGTTATCGCTATACAGGCGATGTGGATGCGGCTTATGATGTATTGCATGATGGTTTTATTAAAATTTTTACTCATTTTTCGTTTCGTGGAGAGTCGTCGTTAGGCACATGGATAACAAGGGTGATGGTGACTCAGGCACTTGACTATCTCCGACGGCAAAAGCGTATCACTCAAGTGATAGTGCATGAGGAACAGATTCCGGATATACCGGATATAACAGAAAATGGGAGCGATATATCTGAAGAACAACTGATGGCTTTCGTTGCTGATTTGCCAGATGGTTGTCGAACCGTATTCAACCTTTATGTGTTTGAAGAGAAGTCGCATAAGGAAATAGCCGAAATTCTTCATATCAAAGAACATTCGTCTACTTCACAACTTCACAGAGCCAAATATTTGTTAGCAAAAAGAATTAAAGAATATAGAAACCATGAAGAGAGAAAATGATGAAATAACCGACTTGTTCCGTTCTCGTCTCGGTCATGCTGAAATGACGGTGAGGGAGGGCTTCTGGGAAGAACTGAACGAGGATGTGGCTGCTTGCTGCCAGCAACGGCGCCGGGTATTGTTCTTCCGGGTGGTTGCCGCCGCTTCCGTATTGCTCGTATTGGCAGCATCATCAGCGGCTTTTTGGTTTTTCTCACCCAAAGAGGAGATGGAGGAAGCATTTACACAGCTTGCTGTGTCGGGAGTGGGAACGTTGGATGGCGATAGGGCGAATCAATCATTTTCACCCTCCCGGACCGAACCTGTATTACACAAACCCACACCGGGTAAAATGGCTGTATTGTCCCATGCTGATGAAGAGGATGACGATTCGGTATCTGTGACATTATCCGTGTCATTCAGTTTTTCGGCTACGGCTACCAATAACGGCTATGTAAGAGATAGAAATGCGGGGGATAATATCTGGAAGACAAGTTCGGGAAACGATGATATAGCTCCGGTTGCGGTAGAAAAAGAACCGGATATGGCTTCTGTTGTATCTAAAGTGGAAAAGAAACGTACTTGGGCTGTAAAAACTACTGTCGGTACGGCGCTTCCGGCAGAAAAACGGAAATATAAGATGCCTGTTATGGCAGGAGTAACAATCGAAAAAAGATTGGGTGAATATTTGGGTATAGAGACCGGATTGGCGTATTCAAATCTCCGTGCCAATGGTCAGGGGCTTCACTATCTGGGTATTCCGGTTAAAATGAATGTGTATTTGGCCGATCTGAAGAAATTTGATTTATACGCTTCTATAGGGGCGGTTGCTGATAAGTGTATAGCCGGTGCACCCAGTAATAATTTCAAAAACGAACCGGTACAATTGGCTGTGACGGCCGGAGTGGGAGTAAATTATAAAGTAAATGACCGGATTGCGCTTTTTGCAGAGCCGGGAGTATCACATCATTTTGATACGGATTCGAGAATTGAAACGATACGTACCAAACGCCCCACTAATTTTAACCTTTTATGCGGACTTCGCATGACTTATTAACCATATAATAATGTGTGTTATGAAAAAAACATGGATGATGCTGTTTGCTGTTTTGATGGCGCTTATGCTTACGGGATGCGGTAAAGAGACCTTGGACTATAATAATCCGGATGTCGACCTTTTTGTGAAACAACTGAAATCCGGAACTTACAATACTAAAAATGAAAAAGGAATTGTTGAAGTTCCTCATTTTACGGAAGAGGATATTCCCGAATTACTTGCTTATGCGGAGGATTTGAGTGTGATACCTGCATTTCCTTCCGTGTACAATAGTAACAGTGGCAAGATACGTTTGGGCGAGTGTATTTTGTGGACTGTAGAAAGTATTCGTCTTGGAATTCCGGCTTCTATGGGATGTCATATGGTCGAAGTGAATGCTGAGAACTATGAAGCTATTTACTTCTTGTCCGATGAAGAAATTCTGGATGCGGCTGCCCGTTATCGTCGTTGGTGGGAAACCAGAAAGTATCCCCGGACGGCTTGGACGATTGATCCCTGTTATGATGAACCGCTTTGCGGAAGTGGTTATCGCTGGTGGTAGTCTAAACAACTGAACATGGCTAAACGTTTTATTATATTGCTGCTGATTTTGTCAGTGGCCGGGGAGTTGTATACTTAATGGACAAGGATGACGGAACATACATTAATGATGCTTTGATCCTATAAATGATAAATGAAATTTGAGAATGACGAAGTGCTTTATATTGTTTTTATTGATCTGTTTGTCTGTTCCTGTGGTTTATTCTCAGGAATGGACGAAGAAGGATTCGTTAAATCTCAGTCGTGTATTAAAAGAGGAGGGCGAGATAAAACTAAATCCGGAGGCTGTGAAACAGATTGATTTCGGTTCGGATATAATGGGAACTCCGTTGATGTCGACGGAGAAGAACTGGATGCTGCCGGACGAATCTCTTCCTTCTGCCTTACCCAATACCTTACCGTTGGAAAAAAGACAGATGCTTTCTCTGCATCCCTATAAGGCGAATACTCCTTACGACTGGGATCCGGTTTATCAGAAAAAGATACAAGTAGGTAAGGATACTTGGAGAGGAGACCCTTTTTATCGGATCAAGACATTCAGAGGGTATACCAATACATCGAAGGCGCCGTTGAGGGTTATGGTGATAACGCAGCCTTCCCTGACCGAGATTGAAGCTATTAAGTTGCAGTATAAGCCGTTATTCGGGCAGTCGAATGGCTCGATGGCAGGTGTGGCTATCGGCGGTTTTAATTTCATGTATGTTTTTACAAAGGATTTTTGGGATAAAAAGGGACGTGAACGCCGTGCCCGCACCTTAGAAGTGTTGAAAACCTACGGTGATTCGACTACCGTCCTTGTTCCGAAGCCTATATTACAATTCATTACCCATTGAACTATCTAAAAGGTGAATTTGTTAAATTAGTAAAATGGAAGGCTTCTCCATACAAAGATGGGGAGAGGAAAATAAATTTAAATAGATTCGATTTATGAATAGAATTTCTACTCTTTTGGGTATTCGTTATCCTATTATTCAAGGAGGTATGGTATGGTGTAGTGGTTGGCGTCTGGCGTCGGCAGTAAGTAATTCCGGAGGGTTGGGACTTATTGGTGCCGGGTCTATGCATCCCGAAGTTCTGCGTCAACATATTCGAAAATGTCGGGCTGCTACCGATTTGCCTTTCGGAGTGAATATTCCATTGATGTATCCGCAGATAGAAGAAGTGATGAATATCGTGGTCGAAGAAGGAGTGAAAATCGTCTTTACTTCTGCCGGTAATCCGAAGACATGGACCGGATGGTTGAAAGAACGTGGAATTACGGTGGTGCATGTTGTCTCTTCTTCTAAATTTGCAGTGAAGAGCGAAGAGGCCGGTGTGGATGCGATTGTGGCTGAAGGATTCGAAGCCGGAGGGCACAACGGACGTGAAGAAACCACTACGTTCTGTCTTGTTCCGGCTGTTCGCCGGGCTACTACTCTGCCCTTGATAGCTGCCGGTGGTATTGCAACCGGTGAAGGAATTCTGGCAGCCATGGTATTGGGAGCGGAAGGTGTACAGATCGGGACTCGCTTTGCGCTTACCTATGAGAGTTCAGCCAGTGATGTATTCAAAGAATATTGCTTACGGCTGAATGAAGGTGACACTAAATTATTATTGAAAAAATTGGCTCCTACCCGTTTAGTGACCAATAGTTTTCGGGATGCGGTAGAAGCAGCAGAAGATCGTGGGGCGTCTGCCGAAGAGTTGCGGGAGCTTTTGGGAAGAGGACGAGCCAAAAAAGGAATTTTTGAGGGTGATCTTGAAGAAGGAGAATTGGAAATAGGACAAGTAGCTTCTTTATTTCGGCAGCAGCAGTCTGTGGCGGAGGTCATGAAAGAATTGCTTGAAGAGTATGAGAGGAGAAAACAAACGCTGACTACCAATTTGTTTTAGACAGAAGCCTCTCCCCAGCCCTCTCCGCGGGAGAGGGGGTACAGATACCCTTGTCTATTAATTAGTTGCAAAACTAACTTAGCCCCCTCTCCCACGGAGAGGGCTGGGGAGAGGCTTCATGTCTCTATCATTTTTCACTAATTCCAAATACATCGGCTACAGCTTTGTATACCACTTTTCCTTCTACTATATTCAGCCCTTTTGCAAGTGCCGGATCGTCTTCGCAGGCTTTTTGCCAACCTTTATCGGCAAGAGCTGTCACATAAGGTAAAGTAGCGTTAGTCAGGGCGAGAGTCGATGTGTAAGGTACTGCTCCCGGGATGTTGGCGACAGCATAGTGTACGATTCCGTCTACAATATAAGTAGGATCACTATGGGTAGTCGGGTGCGATGTTTCGAAGCAACCTCCCTGGTCGATGGCTACATCTACCAATACAGTGCCCGGCTGCATCAGTTTCAGCATATCACGGGTGATCAGGTGAGGCGCTTTATCTCCCGGTATAAGGACAGATCCTATCACCAAGTCTACGGTCGGCAATTCCATTTTCAGGCGTAATTCCGAAGCGTAGAGAGTCTTTACATTGGGAGGCAGAGTTTCGCTTAAATAACGCAATCGTGCCAAATTTATGTCGGCGATAGTTACGTCCGCTCCCATGCCGGCAGCCATCTGTGCAGCATTACTTCCCACGATGCCACCGCCCAATATCAGCACTTTTGCCGGTTTTACTCCCGGTACGCCTCCTAATAATATCCCCTTCCCGCCTTGCGGGCGTTCCAAAAAACGAGCCCCTTCTTGGGTAGCCATTCTACCGGCGACTTCACTCATCGGTATTAACAAAGGTAATGAATGGTCGGCTTTTTCTACAGTTTCGTATGCCAGGCAGACCGATCCGTTTTCGATCATTGCCAGTGTCAGTTCTTTATCGGAAGCAAAATGAAAATAGGTGAATAATAATTGTCCTTTTCGGATAAGCTTGTACTCCGGGGCTATCGGCTCTTTCACTTTTACAATCATTTCGGCAATGGCATATACTTCTTCCATGGTAGGTAGAATCTGCGCTCCCACGGCTGTATAGGCTGCATCGGGAAAACCACTGTTGATGCCTGCGGTATGCTGTATGTAAACAGTATGCCCGCGTTTTACAATTTCGGCAACTCCGGATGGAGTCATACCCACACGGTTTTCGTTGTTTTTGATTTCCTTTGGTACTCCGATAATCATAACGTTACTGTATTAAGGGTTAAACATGTACGAATGTACGAAAAATGCTTGTGTACCAATGCATAATAGGAGATGTTTAACAGCATATTGTCAGAAATAGTATCCGCATTAGTTGGATGGAAAGGTAAAATTATCCCTTTCACTGAGGGATGATTTGTTACTCCTTTATTTTAATATTTATCCGGAATGACGTACATTTGTCCTCTTAAAGAAATAATGTACCGCATGAAACTATATATCACAATCTTATTGTTCATTTATTGCATGCCGTCTTTTTCGCAGGAGAAGCAGCGACAGGCATCTTTTGTCCCTCCATTCGATTTTCCTCTGACATTGAGTGGAAATTTTGGAGAGATACGGGCCAATCATTTTCATGGTGGACTTGATTTTAAGACCGGTGGTGTTATCGGAAAGCCGGTTCGCGCATTGGCCGACGGGTATATTTCTCGTATTCGCGTCACACACGGTTCGGGCTATGTACTCGATGTGGTTTACAACAATGGATATTCTACAATCAACCGGCATCTCAGCGGGTTTGTAGGGGCGATTGCAAAGCGGGTGGAAGATCTTCAGTACGAAAAGGAAAATTATGAAGTGGAAATAATTCCCGAACCGGGTGAGTATCCGGTAAAAGCCGGTCAGCAGATTGCCTGGAGTGGGAATACCGGTTATTCTTTTGGTCCGCATTTACATTTGGATGTATTCGAGACCTCTTCTGGTGATTATATTGATCCGATGCCGTTTTTTTTGAAGCATATCAAGGATACTACTGCGCCTAAGGCAGAAGGTATAATGCTGTTTCCTCAACCGGGTAGGGGAGTAGTGGAAGGAATACAGAAGAACCAGACTTTTCCTTTGAATAATAATGGCCGCCCTATCGAAGCATGGGGCGTAATCGGAGCCGGTATCAAAGCGTATGATTATATGGACGGTGTACACAACCGTTATGGTGTGCATACGGTAGTCTTGACCGTAGATGGGCAGGAAGTATTCCGTAGCACGGTAGATCGCTTTTCGCAGGAAGAGAACCGGATGATAAATTCCTGGACTTGCGGGCAATATATGAAGTCTTTTATCGATCCGGGGAATACTCTTCGTATGTTGGAGGCTGCCAATGATAACCGGGGATTGGTTACTATCGATGAGGAAAGAGATTACCGGTTTCTCTACACATTGACAGATGCGTTTGGCAATACCTCCCATACTCGTTTCACTGTACGTGGAAAGAAACAGCCGATTGAACGTTTACAACATCGTGAAAAGTATTTTTTTGCTTGGAATTGTACCAACTTTTTGCAGGAACCGGGTCTGACTCTGATTGTGCCTAAAGGAATGCTTTATGATGATGTGGCCTTGAATTATCAGATGAAAGCGGATAGCGGCGCTGTGGCTTTTACATATCAGTTGAGTGATGAATCTGTTCCGTTGCATGGCAGTTGCGAGTTACGTATCGGGCTGCGTCGTATGCCGTTGGCGGATACAACAAAATATTATGTGGCGCGTGTCACTCCCAAAGGACTTTACGGAGCTGGCGGTACTTACGAAGACGGATTCATGAAAACGACTGTTCGTGAGTTGGCTACTTATACGGTAGCCATTGATACGGTTCCTCCTGTGATCACTCCGGTCAACCCAAAGAATTGGGGGCGTACAGGGAAGATAGTCTATACCATTAAGGATAAAGCAACCGGCATCCATTCTTATCGTGGAACTATTGATGGGAAATATGCGTTATTTGGAAGACCTAATTTAACCCGTTCCCAGTATATATGTGAACTTGATCCGAAACGCGTGGAAAAAGGAGGGAAGCATGTAGTGGAAATGGTTGCAGTAGATGGTTGTGGCAATGAAACCGTAGTACGTGACACCTTCGTGTGGTAAGGAATACAATCATATTTAAGTATATAGAACAATGAACAAGAAACTGATTCTTTGTGCTGCCTTTCTTGTGGCGGCAGTGGCGGATACTTTCGCCTGTACCAATCTCATTGTCGGAAAGAATGCTTCTGCCGACGGTTCGACCATCGTTTCCTATTCTGCCGATTCATATGGGCTGTTTGGAGAGTTATATCATTATCCGGCCGCTACTTATAAGAAAGGAACCATGCTGGATGTATATGAGTGGGATACCGGAAAATATCTTGGAAAAATAGAACAGGCTCGCCAGACTTACAACGTCATAGGTAATATGAACGAGTATCAGGTAACCATTGGGGAAACTACTTTTGGGGGGCGTCCGGAATTAGCAGATTCTACCGGGATTATCGATTATGGCAGCCTTATATATATCGGTTTGCAACGTTCGCGTACAGCTCGTGAGGCCATTCGGATTATGACTGACCTTGTACAGGAATATGGCTATTATAGCGAAGGAGAGTCTTTTACCATTGCCGATCCCAATGAAATATGGATTATGGAGATGATCGGTAAAGGTCCCGGTATACGTGGTGCCGTATGGGTGGCTGTACGCGTGCCCGATGATTGTATCTCTGCTCATGCCAACCAGGCGCGTATCCAGCAGTTTGATATGAACGATAAGGAGAATTGTCTTTATTCTCCGGACGTGATTTCTTTTGCCCGCGAAAAGGGATATTTTAATGGGGTGAATAAGGACTTCAGCTTTGCCCAAGCTTATGCTCCACTTGATTTCGGTGCCCGCCGTTATTGTGAAGCCCGTGTCTGGAGTTATTTCAATATGTTTACCGATCAGGGAGAGGCATACCTTCCTTATATACAGGGAGAAACAGACGAACCGATGCCGTTGTTCGTGAAGCCTAACCGTAAGATTTCCGTACAGGATGTACAGAATGCCATGCGTGACCACTATGAAGGAACTCCCCTCGATATCAGCAATGATTTTGGTGCCGGCCCTTATAAGATCCCATATCGTCTTTCGCCGCTTTCTTTTAAAGTGGGTGATCAGGAATATTTCAATGAGCGCCCTATTTCCACTCAGCAAACCGGTTTTGTTTTTGTTGCGCAAATGCGTGCCAGTATGCCCGATCCGGTGGGTGGTGTACTTTGGTTTGGTACGGACGATGCCAATATGACGGTATTCACCCCGGTATACTGCTGTACGGATAAAGTGCCTGTATGCTATTCCCGTGTAGGTGGAGCCGATTATATCACTTTCTCTTGGGATTCTTCTTTCTGGATTTTCAATTGGGTATCCAATATGGTATATCCGCGTTACGATTTGATGATCGGTGATATCCGTGCTGCACAGCAGGAACTTGAAAGTACTTTCCACGAGGCACAGGCCGGTATTGAAAATATGGCTACGCGCATTTATCAAAAGGATCCGGCCGGAGCCAAGGCTTTTCTCACCAATTATACTAATATGACTGCTCAAAGTACTTTCGATACTTGGAAGCGGTTGGGAGAGTTTATCATAGTGAAATACGCTGACGGTGTGATTCGCAAGATGAAAGATGGTAAGTTCGAACGTAACTCTATCGGTCAGCCTGCCGGTGTGGTTCGTCCGGGTTATCCGAAAGAATTTCTTGAAGAATATGTAAAACAAACAGGCGAACGTTACAAAGTGAAATAATTATTTAATATATGGATATTCTGTGCTGAAAACCGCATGTCGATTGATGTATCGGCCATTATCACATTAACACAATATTCATTTATTTATTAGGAATTCTTATTTAATTCTTTTACATTTGTGACTTATAGAGATTAATGAATCATTAACCAATAAATAACAATCTAAATGGAAAATCAGGAACTCATCAAGCAGGTGACTGAGAAAGCTGAAAAATGGCTTACCCCGGCATATGATGCCGAAACTCAGGCTGAAGTGAAACGTATGTTGGCAAATGAAGATAAAACCGAGTTGATAGAAGCTTTCTATAAAGATTTGGAATTCGGTACAGGCGGTCTGCGCGGTATCATGGGTGTAGGTACCAATCGCATGAATATCTATACGGTAGGGGCTGCCACTCAAGGGCTTTCCAACTATTTGAATGCTAATTTTAAAGATATTCCGCAGATTTCCGTAGTGGTAGGATACGACTGCCGCAACAACAGTGATCTTTTTGCAAAAATTTCCGCAGATATTTTTGCTGCTAACGGTATCAAAGTATATCTGTTCGAAGATATGCGCCCGACTCCTGAAATGTCGTTTGCTATCCGTCACCTCGGTTGTCAAAGCGGTATTATTCTGACAGCTTCTCATAATCCGAAAGAATATAACGGTTACAAGGCTTATTGGGATGATGGTGCACAGGTATTGGCACCGCATGATAAAGGAATTATCGATGAAGTGAATAAGATAACTTCTGCTGCCGACATTAAATTCCGGGGTAATTCTGCTGCCGGTTTGATTCAGATTGTCGGCGAAGACATTGATAAACCTTATCTGGAAAAGGTTAAAACCATTTCTATCGATCCGGAAGCTATCGCTCACCAGAAAGATATGAAGATTGTTTATACTCCGATTCACGGTACGGGTATGATGCTTATTCCGCGTGCATTGAAGATGTGGGGTTTTGAGAATGTCCATACGGTTCTCGAACAGATGATTAAGGATGGTAACTTCCCGACAGTTGTTTCTCCGAATCCCGAAAATGCCGAGGCATTGACTATGGCTGTCAATCTGGCTAAGGAAATCGATGCCGACCTGGTAATGGCGAGTGATCCTGATGCCGACCGTGTGGGTATTGCCTGTAAGGATGATAAGGGCGAATGGGTACTTATCAATGGTAACCAGACTTGCTTGATGTATCTTTATTATATCATTACCCAGTATAAGAAATTGGGCAAGATGACAGGGAAGGAATTTGTAGTGAAAACAATTGTTACTACCGAACTTATCAAGAAAATAGCTGAGAAGAACGGCATTGAAATGCTCGATTGCTATACCGGTTTTAAATGGATTGCACGCGAGATTCGTTTGCGTGAAGGTAAGCAGGTTTACATCGGCGGTGGTGAAGAAAGCTATGGTTTCCTTGCCGAAGATTTTGTACGTGATAAAGATGCCGTATCTGCTTGTTGCTTGATTTCCGAAATTGCTGCATGGGCGAAAGACAATGGCAAAACATTGTATCAATTGCTGCTGGATATCTATGTGGAATATGGTTTCTCTAAAGAAAAAGGTATTAGCGTAGTAAAACCCGGTAAGAGCGGTGCGGAAGAAATCAAGCAGATGATGGTTGATTTCCGTAATAATCCTCCGCGCGAACTGGCAGGTTCTAAAGTAATCCTTTGGAAAGACTTCCAGACTTTGAAACAGATTGACGAAGACGGTCGTGTAACCAAAATCGATATGCCGGATAAGTCGAACGTACTTCAATATTTCACTCAGGATGGCGGCAAGGTTTCTATCCGTCCTTCGGGAACAGAGCCTAAGATTAAGTTCTATATCGAAGTGAAAGGAGAGATGGGCTGTCGTAATTGTTTTGCCGGTGCTGATGCAAGTGCCGATGAAAAGATCAAGGCTGTGATGAAATCACTCGGTATCTGAGTACTTCCCTTGCGGGCAGATACTCCAGATAATGGAAAATGATAGATAAAAAGGGGCTATTACCGGATTATGCGGTGATAGCCTCTCTTTTTTGTATTCTTTTTGTTTCTTTAGTCTATCGGGCTTAATCATTCTGTGTTAAACGTTGTTCTATGTGCAACATCTAAACCAATTAATATATGAAAGATCTGATAGCCGGCATCAAATACGATGCCTCGAAAGTGATTAGTCGGGCCATTGGGCCGAGTAAAGAATTTTGCATGGGATATATGAATCCGGGTATGCCGGATGGCGGAGGGTATATATCGACTATGAAACTTTCCGTTGGAACGGTCGATATCAAAGGACTTGATGTCGTGACCGAAAGTATTCTTGCCTATGACCGTTGCGGAAGGAGCGATGCTTATTTCGGACAGGTTAATATGCTGAATACCTCTTCTGCATTTTGCGGACTGAATGGGGCGATATGGGGATTGGATCTTGCCGTACACGAAGATATTGTTTCTGGAAAGGCAGTTCCTATGTACATGCAACCGCAAGTTTCCGGAAAAGAGATCCCCGTGTATAATGTTCGTCCTCTGCTGGATGCTACCGAACGTCTTTTTGGAAAGGAGAAACAACAGCGTTTTCCACCTATGCCGGGAGCACATATTGTTTGTGCCGGACAGGATGTCAGTGCGCGCGGACCATTGTGGGTGTGGGCCTGTATCGGAGTGGCTGTTCCTAAGAACAGGGATGTGGCTGCCTGCTTGTTTGTAGAAGATGCCGATACTTATGGCAATGATTCTACCACAGAGAGTGAAATGATCGGTTATCTTGAGGGCACGCTCCGTAAAGTGACCAATAGCATTGCGCTTTACGGGAAAGATCAGGAAGTGGAATACGAATGTATTTATGCCGGATATAAATATGTATTTGTTGAGTCCGATCAGGTTGGTTGTGCATTGGTGACTGTTCCTGCCGTTTATTTGGCGCAGAATGTTTTGCCCGAGGGTATGGATGCGTTTTCCTTGCACGGACTGCCGCTTGTTGAATGGGAGAAGAAATTGGATTTGAAAGAACTCACTTTCATGGAATAGCTCACGGGGTTTGTTTAAAAAGCAGGTCACGAAGATACATGGGTTTATTGATACTTTTGGAGGATGAATGCTGTTTTCATTCCATTCATAAGTTGTTCGTTTGTAGTTTATATGTACTTCGTGGCCTGTGTTTTTGTCATTTTCCGTTTTCTATCCACCAGTCTATCATTTTTCTTGCCAGACTTAGTTTTCTTGGCAATTCGGGTAAGTTGTCCCGGGTATAAAAGGCTCCGGAACTCAGTTCCTCATCCTGCAACGTGAGTTCTCCACCTGCATAGTCAGCGATAAATCCTACCATCAGTCCACTGGGATATGGCCAAGGCTGATTGGCAAAATAAGTGATATTCTTTACGTCCAGTCCGGTTTCTTCTTTCACCTCGCGCGCAACGCATTCTTCCAAAGTTTCTCCGGTTTCCAGAAAACCGGCCACAAGGCTGTTGAATGTACCTTTGAAATTGCGTGCATGTACCAGCAATAATTTATCTTCTTTACGGATCAGAACTAATATTGCCGTAGAAATAGAGGGATACATCTCGTTTCCGCATTTGGGGCATTTTTTCATGATAGGTGCTTTTTGCTCCATTGCTGTGCCGCATGCGGGGCAGAAACGACTATTGCGATCCCAGTGTAGTATTTCGGCTGCTTTTCCGGCAGTCTGATATTGCTTCAGTGGAATGAAATCGTAAGATGCACGTAGTCCGGTCATCATATACTTATCCGATTCTTCTACCGGATAATCAATGGCAATCGCTTTACAGGGATGCCCATCCAACATACATATTTCATGTATGTTGGTCTCCGGAGAGATATGGATCGGAGGTTGCCCGGCACAGGGGATTGAAAATCCGTTATCTGTTTTTTTAAGTAATAACTGGTCTTTATAGAAAATGATCCACCAGGTAGTTGTTAGTTTACTCATCTTTTTAATAACTTTTTTAATTCTTCTTCATTGAACCATTGTTGTTGTGACGGACGTCCCGTACCTCGGACGGCAGAAGTCTCTTGTGTTGCAGGGATTCCCACTTGACGGGTATGTACAATTTGGCAGGAGATATCCATCGTGTCCAACGGATCTCTCCTGCGAGGTTTGAAACTTGAATATTCTTTTGGAAATTCAACGCCTAATTCATCCAATAAAACTTTTAGTTGACGGCGCGGTCCTTTCGCTTTCGGGTTATCTTTCATTTGATACATCAGCTTGCGATGTTGGTCAAACGGCTCCTGGTATTCCCGCAGCATTTCCCGGTTGACGAAAGTAATGTAAGTGACCGTACCGTTTCCTGCGTATTCTATGATACTCAGCCCTTGGTTGTGTGCCAGATATTTTGTATGCCTGTGCGTACACATTGCCGTGTCGTGTATCAGTTTGGAATAAAAGAAAAGTATAAAATCGTGTTCGTCCTTGAAAGGAATGCCTTTGGGAGTCATATACCGGCTTTTGATACGTTTCATGTAATGCGGTGTCACCCGGCTGCATCTGAAACGGTCGATGAGATAGATACCTTTTTCACCATATTCGTTGGTATAGAAGGTATAGAAAGCTTCGATAAACATTTTATTGTTTAAAACGACGAGCATAATGTTCCATTCGATTCCGGTATGCGGAGAGGTGACACGTACGTGACTCTCCACCGGAAACGTCAGTGAACATCTCAATCGGGTACCGCTTCTCGCCATTAATTCCCGGTATTCTTCGGACAAGAAAGTCCATTCTTTACTTAGTTCTGCTTCTATCTGTATAGGTAGGAGGTTGTTGCTGTATTCTTTCATGAAAAAATCATTATGTTCGCTTGCGGCGTTATCTCTTAGAAGAGGATGATAAATTTCAGACAAAGGTATGAAAATTTTCAATACCTATTTCATTCACGAAATATTTGTCGTGAGAAACCACAACTACCGTGCCTGTATAATTTTTGATTGTCGCCGTGATGATTTCGATGCTTTGAATATCCAGATTATTCGTAGGCTCATCCAGAATGAACATGTCCGGAGTATTGTCACTGATCATCAGACAGCAAAAAGCAAGTCTCATCTTTTCACCGCCACTTAATTTCCGGCAAGATTTGTCCCATACGGTTGCCGGAAACAGGTAGCGGTTGAGTATGGTTTTTATTTCATGTTCAGGTAGATTACGACTATTAAAGGTTTCCGCCTGTTCGAGGACACTCTTGTCATTTTTAATAATGGAATATTCCTGATTGAGGTAAACGTATTTGAAGTCTATACGGGAAAGGCTCCCTTGTGTGGGGACAATCTCTCCGGTAATGAGTTTCAATAAAGTTGTTTTTCCCGATCCATTTACTCCTTTGATACAGAGACGGTCACCGCTTTTTAGCTGAAAACTCAAGGATTCTTTCCATAATGCGTCATTATTGTTATAACTGAAATTGATATCCTTGGCCGTAATCAATATCTTACCGGTATGTAGCGAAGAAGCATTGAAATCAGTTTTTAGCGCTGCCGTACCGGTAAGGGTATTTCTGAGTCGGTTCATTTCATTTGTCAGTTGCTCTGATTTTTCGGCATGTATGTTATTTAGTTTGGTTGTACTTTTTTCTGCTTTATCTTTTAGGGTATTCATTGCTATGCGAGGAATCCTTTTTTTTATATTCGCTTTTTCTCCACGTACGTTTTGTTTATTTTTTCGTTCTGCCATTTCTCTGGCTGTTTTCTTAGCCAGACGTAATTCTTTCTCTTTTTCTTCGAGTTGCTGCTGTAAAGCATTCATCATGATACCTTTCTGTTCTTTGTAGAATTCATAATTTCCTCCATATACGTTTATGCCGCTCCGGGTAAGTTCGCAGGTAGTATTCAGTAAGTTGAGCAGTGTCCGGTCGTGGCTGACGATAATCAAAGTAGAAGAGGTCCTTTTCACAAATTCATAGAGTTGTTTTCTGCCTTCTGTATCCAGGTGGTTGGTCGGTTCATCCAACAGGATGACAGAAGGGGCATGTATTTCCATACCTGCCAGAAACACCCGTGTTTTTTCTCCGCCGCTCAGTTCGCACATCGATTGTGACGTTGATTTATCATGTATTCCCCAAGAAACTAATGCAGTTTGTACCCGCTCTTCAATATTCCAGTCATCATTCAGAATATGAAAGTTTTCTACGGAAGCATCACCGTTCAGGATAGCATGTAGTGCTCTAATTTTCGTATCTATCTGCAATGCTTCTGCAATAGTCTGATTATCGTACTGTCCGAAGTGTTGAGGGATGTAATATAAATCATCCGGACGAATGATTGTACCCGATGAAGGGGGAAGCCATCCCGCAATAATCTGTAAGAGAGTTGATTTCCCTGATCCGTTATTACCGATTAATGCTACTTTTTGTCCTTTATTTACAGATAGATCGAGGTCTTTGAATAGAATATCTTTATCTGCGTGTATGTATGTGATTTTTTGAATGGATATACTCATGCTGATTATGGTTTTGAAAGTTTAAAGACTGGGATTGGTCATCACGAAAAAGTAGGGAGGAGAGAGATAAACACAATAGTGGCCAAACATACACGTTTGTGATGCTCAGTGTCGATAGAAAAATAGCATGTAAAAAGTGATGTTTACCGAAATGTGTTGTCTTACTTGGATATTCTCATCGGAGTAGTTTAATTAATTCCGGGGGCAAAGGTAAGATAAAAAATGAAACTCCCAACACTATATTAGTATCAATATTTAATTTCCTACTAATTTCACGGACAATTTTAAGGTCGACTCATATTAAATATAGTCGCTAAGGCGTGAAAGACTCATTCTGATTAGTTTGGAAAAAGATTTTTGATTGAAATCCATTTCAAACATGTGGAGCTTAAGAACATCTACCCTTGGAGGATAGGAAAACTTTTAAAACAGATCGATGGTTTATATAGTGAGAAAATCGCACGTCTGATTTTAACATTGTTAATCCTGTTTTCGGCATATGGTTTCTTCCGTTGCAAAACATTAATTTCTTTACCTGTAAAGAAGCGTATTCTTACCAACAAGAATACGTATTTAACACAGTATTAAAAGCGTATTCTTACAGGCTAAGAATATCAGTTTAATTGTTTATTAAATAAGTGATTAATTCTTTGATATACAGTGGTTAACGCCATTTGTATTTGTCTCCCGGTATGGAATATCCCCTATTGGTTCGAAAAATGACTCTTTCCTGTACTTGTCAAATTAGCAACTTCAGTTGTGTCAAATTGCTTTTTATCATTACTTATAAAAGTTTCTCATATGCCATGCGGCTTCCTCTTTGATATAATATTTCACCACAATAACTGAATCCTAACTTTTCTAACATTCTGTGCATATAGAAATTATCAAAATTGGTATCTACTTTGAAACTATGAATGCCTTGACTGCGGCTTAGCTCTTCTACTTTCTGCATAAATAGAGAGGCGATTCCTTTTTGTTTCATTTCATTGGCAACGGCCAGCCGATGAACAACTACATAAGGTTGTTCGCTTAACCAGCTACCGTCAATGGAATTATAGGCAGGTTCCCCGTCAAAGACTACTGCGGCATAAGCTATGATATCGGCTTCACTGCACAATACATAGGCATAACCGTTACGAATGTCATTAGCTATATTTTCCGGTAAAGGATATGTTTCGTCCCATTGCTGTTTGTTTTGCCGAAGCATTTGTGCTTTGGCTTGCAAGATGATTTCCCATATTCTGGCAGCATCTTCGGTGGTTGCTTTTCGAAATGTCAGTTGCATATTGTTTTATAAATAACGTCTTACTGTGATAATTCTTTGAAATGAAAAAGTCTTGTTGCAAAAATAGAAAAAAGAAAGGAATCTTACCCTATAATAGTAAAAATAGCACCTGCACTTGCCGATAATTTAAGCAGGCAGGCACAGGTGTTGTTTGAGGAATTTAAAAAAAAAGTTTTTAAGTTTCCTGTTTAATCGAATGTGAATAATTGATTCAGGACTTCGCTCATACTCGGATGCGTGAAAATAAAATCACGCAGGAAGCTGTAATGTTGTCCGGACTTCATGGCTACATTGACGATATTGATCATTTCCGATGCATCTGCACAGAATAAAGTACATCCCATGATTTTTCCGGTGTGCGCATCGACGATTGCCTTCAGCATGCCATCTACCTTTTGTAATGTGCGGGCACGCGCTACGGCTGTTGCCGGTAAACGGGATACTTTGAATGAATAACCTTTTTTTATGGCTTCCTCTTCCGTGAGACCGACGTGTGCCAAAGGAGGATCTATGAATACAGAGTAAGCAAGCGGGTTGCGATCTTCCGTTGTCCGTTCTTTGTCACCGAATAGCTTGTTACGAATAATCCGGTAATCGTCCAAAGAGACATAAGTAAATTGCGGACCTCCTTTCACATCTCCCATCGCCCATATATGCGGAGTGGTAGTATGCAGATGTACATCTGTGATGATTGCACCTTGTGAATCGACTTGTACGCCTGCTGCTTGAAGATTTAATCCGTCGATCATCGGTTTACGTCCTGTTGCCAATAGGATGGCATCTCCATCTATAAAATAAGGAGTACCGTCCGAAGCGTCCGTATAGGCCAGCGTAACGCCGTCGGCCGTATCATGAATTGATTGTGCGCGGGCATTCAAACGGATTTCGATACCTTTTCTTTCCAGAACCTCCCGTACACTGTTGGCAATATCCCGGTCTTCACGCGGCATGAAGAATCTGCCCCCTTCCAGGATGGTTACTTTACTTCCGAATTCGGCATACATAGATGCGAATTCAAGTCCGATATATCCACCGCCTACAATAATGAGGTGTTGGGGAAGTAGTTCCATATCCAGTAAGGTTGAACTGGTATACACCCGCTTGCTATCACGGATACCGTCGATGGCGGGGATAATACTCGTAGAACCGGTATTGATGAAAATTTCTTTTCCTTGCAATTCTATTTCTTCATCGGGGAGTGTTACTTTTACTGTGTCAGGACATATAAAGGAAGCAGTTCCGGTATAGATCGTTACGTTCGGACGGTTGGCCAGGTCATCGAAATTCTTGTCACGCAGGAATGAGGTTAATTTGTCTTTACGGGCAATGGCTAATTTATAAAAGTTACTTTGCTTTTTGTAATCCCCCTGATACATAATTCCGGATATTTCTGCTTCATGTATCAAAGCCTTGGTTGGTATACAAGCTACATTTATACACGTACCGCCATACATTTTGTCAGAGCGTTCTATCAGGGCTATTTTCCAGCCACGATTGGCCAGTTCGGCAGCTAATGTCTTTCCACCTTTGCCGAAACCTATAATAATTGCATCATATTGTTTCATAATTCTTGTCTTTTTAAGAGGTTATTATTTAGAACATAACATTTGGAAGATGACATTTGTTTCGATTGTTGAATGAGAACGGTGAGTGTGATTGAAGCCAGTTCGATGAATAAAAGGTATTTTTAACCATAATAAATTAAATTCATTAAATAACTGTGTATCAATAAGAATTGTTTGTGTAAGCATTTAAGATGTGAAGTAACGGTGAAACGCAGATGTGAAATGATAATTGTATGGTTAAAATGATATACAACGTTTGTGGATTGTAATATATTGGTTTATAGCACGTTATATAAAGACATTTTTTCTCGTAAAGGAGTTGGTTGAAACTCGTAGAGAAACCACTCGTTCCTCGTAGAGAAACGAAACGTTTCTTTACGAGAAAACGATGGGGATTTTATAAAAAGTTACAATATGTGTGGGTTCGATGTAAAAGAAAAGCCTTTTATTGTATGATTTGTTGAATATCTATAAATTGTTTCCGGCTTCTTTATCTGTGTAATTTCTATTCTACTATTTTTCTTGTTTTTCAGCTTCATTACGGAATTGAACGGTACTTTGTCCGGTCATATTCTTAAAAAAGCGACTGAATGAAGACTGATCTTCAAAACCTAACAGATCGGCTATTTCTTTGGAACTCTTTGTGCTGTACAATAAGAGACGTTTAGCCTCAGCCTCTATCCGTTCATGAATGATACGGAGTGGGGAGGGGAGTTTGCAAGTTGAAAAAATATTCGATAGTGTTTTCGGGGATTTATGTAGCATATCCGCGTAATCCTGCACTTGTTTCTTTTCCCGATAATGGGTATCTACCAAAATAAAGAACTGGCGGATAATTTCGAAACTATACTCTTTTTCCTGAGTAATATTCAATCGATGGCGTGCAATGCGTGTACTTTGAATAATGAAACGCTTCAATTGTATACGAAGCATTTCCTCCTGCAAATTGTCTGTGACGGAAAACTCTTTACAGAGGGTGTCGGCAATGTCATTCAGGGTTTTCTGTTCCGCTTCGTTCAATGTGAAACGTATCACATGCGAAGAACCGTTGAATAAGAATCCACTACAGGATACTTCGTGGTCATTGCCATAAATACAGTAAAAGTTGCTGTTGAACAACAAAGTCAGATAGTCTCCGTCAATAGATTTAAATTCCAGATGCTGCAAGTTGGAAAGGGAGATTATCTCATTTTTTGCAAGCATTATTTCCTGGTGGTCTATTTCCAGCGTTATACTTCCGCTTCTTACCCAGATAAATTTGTAAAGGCTCTTTTCTTTTTGCAGAGTTTTGTCTGCGTGATAAGAATCGGTAAGAACAAGCTTACCTTTTAATTTGGTATTGAATTGTTGAGTCATCATACTTTCATTGCTGAGGCGTCAAATGAAAGAGGCAACAGTACGCCGATACTTTTTACCTCATAAATGGCTTTTTTCCCATAGAGAAGAATGCGAATGGGCCGTTGGTAACGTTTTTCAGTTTCCAGTATCACCTGTCGGCACGCCCCGCATGGTGGGATCGGGAGATCGATAAAATCTTTTTCCGTTCGGGCGGCAATGGCAAGCGTAGTTACCGGCTGATCCGGATATTGTGAGTTGGCATAGAACAAAGTAGTACGTTCGGCGCACAACCCCGATGGATAAGCGGCGTTTTCCTGATTGGTTCCGGTCACTACAGTGCCATTGGCAAGAAGGGCGGCGGCACCTACGGAAAACTTGGAATAAGGAGCATAGCTACGGCCGGTTGCTTCCATGGCAGCCGTCATCAGAGCCTGATCCGTTTTAGTAAGTTCATCAAACTCATATACTTTGATAGTACTGGTAATCGTCAGGTCTTTCATCTTTATCAAGGGTTTTTGTTCTACAATTAATGTTACAAAGTTAGGAAAGAGATTGATAATCCCAATTATTTTTATGATTTTTGTGGCATTTAACTCACATTATCTATTTATAAAATGGACAAAAGACTTCTCAGACTTATTGTAGTGACTATTGTGCTTGTTTGCTCTGTGGGTGCACAGGCTCAACGCCGGAACTCACGTTATGTGACTTATATCGATAAATACAAGGATCTTGCCATAGAGCAGATGAAAGAACACAAAATTCCTGCCAGCATCACGTTGGCACAAGGGTTGCTCGAGAGCGGTGCGGGAATGAGTGAGTTGGCACGTAAGAGTAACAATCATTTTGGTATCAAGTGTGGGGGAAGTTGGAAAGGCCGTACGGTGCGACACGACGATGATGCCCGTCAGGAATGTTTTCGCGCTTACAAAAATCCGAGGGATTCTTATGAAGATCATTCTACGTTTCTTACCCGGGGGGCTCGTTATGCCTTTCTTTTTAAACTCGACATAACCGATTATAAAGGGTGGGCACGCGGATTGAAGAAAGCCGGTTATGCCACAGATCCTTCCTATGCTAATCGTTTGATTACGATTATCGAAGATTATGATTTGTATAAATATGATGCTCAGGGAGTCTACTCAAAACGGAAATTAAGAAAGCACCCGTGGTTGCTGAATCCGCATCCGGTATACATCGCCAATGATATTGCTTATGTGGTTGCCCGTAGCGGCGATACTTTTAAAGAACTGGGTGATGAGTTCGGGATCAGTTGGAAGAAACTGGTAAAATACAATGATCTGCAGCGCGATTATACACTGACACAGGGGGATATTATCTATTTGAAGGCGAAAAAGAAAAAGGCTCCGAAGCAGTATAATGTATATATAGTGAAGGATGGAGACTCGATGCATACCATTTCGCAGAAATACGGTATTCGTTTGAAGAATCTTTATAAAATGAACCGGAAAGACGGTGATTATATTCCGGAAGTTGGTGACCGTTTAAGGTTGAGATAGTCGGTTATTTATGCCTTATGATTCTCTAAATTCGTACAGGGTGTTCGAAAACGAACACCCTGTCTTTTTCTTTTTTATCTTGTTTTCAGATGATTATGAATTTGGCACGGATTTGGTATCCCTGATAGCGAATGATGACTGATGATTTATAAGCCATTATTCATAAATCATAATTCCTAAATAAATATAAGATGGACAGAGAAATTCCCAAAGAGATACGCAAGAAAGAGCGTAATAAAAAGATTATCCGTTTTTCAGCTATTGCTGTCACGATTGTTGTGGTTATCAGTATTCTGATTTCCCTGATGCGTACGGGAGTGAAGAAAAAAGACATTATACTCTCTGCCGTTGATCAAGGAACGATTGAAGTCAGTGTCAGTGCATCGGGGAAGGTGGCACCTGCTTTCGAAGAGATTATCACGTCTCCCATCAATAGCCGTATTGTTGAAGTCTATCGTCGTGGTGGTGACAGTGTGGATGTGGGAACACCGATTTTGAAGCTCGATTTGCAAAGTACGGAAACGGAGTATAAAAAACTGCTCGATGAAGAAGAGATGAGACGTTATAAATTGGAGCAGCTTCGTGTCAATAACCAGACGAAACTTTCTGATATGGCTATGCAGATTAAAGTGTCTGCCATGAAGTTGAACCGGATGAAGGTAGAGCTTCGCAACGAACATTATCTGGATAGCCTGGGTGCCGGTACTACCGATAAAGTACGTCAGGCTGAACTGAGTTATAATGTAGCCCAACTCGAATATGAACAGCTCAAACAACAGTATGATAATGAAAAGGAAGTTGCTGCCGCCGAGCTGAAAGTGCAGGAACTCGATTTCAACATTTTCCGGAAGAATCTTGCCGAGATGAAACGTACATTGGATGATGCGCAGATTCGTTCACCGCGTAAGGCCATTCTCACTTATATTAATAATCAAGTGGGTGCTCAGGTTCCTCAAGGTGGTCAGGTAGCTATTATTTCCGATTTAAGTCATTTCAAGGTAGAGGGTGAAATAGCGGATACTTATGGTGACCGTGTGGCTGCCGGTGGAAAAGCGATCGTGAAAATCGGTACGGAAAAGCTGGAAGGAGTGGTCAGCAGTGTGACTCCCTTGTCTAAAAACGGGGTAATCTCTTTCTCTGTACAATTGATGGATGACAATAACCGCCGTTTGCGTTCGGGACTGAAGACGGATGTATATGTGATGAATGCTGTGAAAGAAGACGTGATGCGTATTGCCAATGCCTCTTACTATGTGGGACGTGGTGAATATGATTTGTTCGTAATGACATCGGATGATGAAATTGTGAAACGTAAAGTGCAGTTGGGTGATTCGAATTTTGAATTTGTAGAGGTGGTGAGCGGATTGCAGCCGGGCGATCGGGTGGTAGTGAGCGATATGAGCCAGTATAAGAATAAAACGAAACTGAAGCTAAAATAGAGGATATTTCTTGACAAAATGAAAGTGCCTTTTATATGGAGTGGGGATAATAAATAAGAGATCAAAAGAATTTGAATAATTATAAAGCTCCCTTCAAATCGGAAATAAAGGACATTAAAACGCTTCTTTATCAAAAAAATATGAGGATATAATTTTGATGTAAAAAAATAGGATATTTGGCGGTAGTTCCAATGGAGTTACCGCTATTTTTGTGTATAGCTCTAAAATATTTATTAAAAAGTTACTCAATTGATAAACTTCTTCTGTCTTTGCTGTATGAACAGAAAGATAATAGCATACAAAAACTACTATAAAGATTTTTTTTTGATATTCTGGATAAAGATATGCAAGAAAAAGTCCTATATGGATTACTCTTATTAAAAACTCAAGATAGACTACCGGCAAAGTACGTGAAGTTTTTCAAAGATGGTTTATATGAGTTAAGAATAGAGTGGTAAGATAATATCCATCGGATTTTTTTCTGTTATGATGAGGAACATATTGTTGTATTGTTCAATGGTTTTCAAAAAGAGGCGCAGAAAACACCAGATAGAGAAATTGATAAAGCATTAAAACTAAAGAAAGAATATAATGAGCGAAAAAGAACTAAAGATGTCTGATATCGATGTACAGTTGGATACTGTGTTTGGCAAAGAAGGGACTCCGGAGCGTAAGGCTGCCGAAGATAGGGCGAATGCTTTCTCTACCGGATAGATAATTGAAGAGGCAAGGAAGAAAGCAAACATGACACAGGCAGAACTTGCCGAAAAGATAGGAACTAATAAATCTTATATTTCTCGTGTGGAAACGGGAAAGACAGAACCTGAGGTTTCTACCTTTTATCGTATTGCTTCCACTTTGGGATTGAATGTTGAGTTGACTCCTGCCATGTGGTTTCTGTTACGTAACAGGTTTGATTTTTTATTTTCTTATAATAACGATTAGAGACATAATATTTTATTAAGGATGTAACAGTTGAACTGTATTTTTTCTAATGGACTGTGGAATTATTCCACAAATATGTGGACTGAATCTACAGCCCTTTTTTCATTTCTTAGTTTTCCTTGAATAATTAATGTTTTTATTTACTGACGTTTAGAATTAATTTGTTTCTTCAACGCCTTTAAGGTACAATTATTGAGGTATACAAGCGCAAATAGGTGTTTGTAGATTTAAAATAATTAACCAATGAGAAACTTTAAAGTAGTATTGTTTGTACTGAGTTGCCTGTGTGGTATACATGTTCAGGCACAACAATTGGAAATAAAAGGTGTGGTGACATCATCAGACGACAAACAGCCACTTATCGGGGCTACCGTTTCTGTAAAAGGAGCACCGAGTCGGGGAGTAGTGACGGATATGGATGGTCGCTATACCTTACATGTGGAGCCATCGGATAAAATTCTGGTTGTATCCTATGTCGGTATGAAAACGATAGAGGTAAGAGTGCCGAAAAGTGGAGTATTGAATGTGGAGTTACGTCCCGAATCACTGAGTTTGGACGAGGTGGTGGTAACAGGATATGGTAATTTCTCAAAGTCGTCTTTTACCGGTTCGGCCAATACTTTACGGGCCGATATGCTGAAAAACGTGCCGGTACTTTCTGTTGAACAGAAATTGCAGGGAATGACAACGGGAGTGAACATCACTTCCAGTTCCGGCCAGCCGGGCGCCAATCAGAGTATTCGTATCCGTGGTATGGGGTCGTTCAATGCATCTAACGAACCTCTGTTCGTCATTGATGGCGTACCGGTCACTTCCGGTAATATGGGTGCCGGTACGGGTGCTGATGCTGCTTATATGAATAATGCCAAAACCAATGTGATGAGCACGCTTAATCCTGCTGATATTGAAAATATCACAGTGATAAAAGATGCCGCCGCCGCTTCTCTTTATGGATCGCGTGCTGCGAATGGAGTGATCCTGATTACTACAAAGAAAGGAGCGGCAGGACGTACTAAAGTTACTTTGAGTGCCAGTGGAGGTTTCTCTAATGCCGCCGTCAACTTCCGTCCTACATTGAATGGGGAACAGCGTCGTGAGATGATTTACGAAGGTTTGTATAATTCTGCTGTAGATCAGGGATTAGAATCTCCCGAAGAGTATGCCAACGCCAACATCGATACGTATGCAGGAATACCGGAATTAGGATATACTGATTGGCGGAAAGAATTGATTCGTACCGCCCATAATCAGAATTACGAAGTTTCTGCTTCGGGAGGAAATGAACGTACTACTTTCTACGCTTCTCTTGGTTTCAACCGACAGGAAGGATTAGTGGAGAATTCCAGCCTGGATCGCTATTCCGCCCGTCTGAACATGACGCAGAAGATAGGTAGCCGGGCCGAAGTAGGAGGGAATATGATGTTCACCCAGATGAATCAGGAGATGAATGAAGAGCGCGGTTCCAACATCAATCCGTTTCTTTGTGTAGCGGTATCTGCCACGCCTTCCATGCCGGTACGCGATGCTTCTGGCAATTATGTAGGCTCTTATGCCGGCACCAATGTGAATCCGCTTCGCGACATCCGTACTGATTATAACCGAAGCCGTATAACACGTATGTTCTCTACCGGATACGCTTCTGTAGATATCATCAAAGGATTGAAGTTGAAAGAGACCCTGAGCTATGATTATGCCGTACAGAAAGATTCCCGTTACCTGAATCCTCTTAGTGGGGCAGGACCGAAGAGCGGAAGTGATGCCCAGACTTCGAAGGGGTTTACCGAATATGGTAAGCTATTGTCGTCTACTTCATTAAACTATACCCGTACATTTGCCGCCAAACATCATCTTGATGTACTGGCTGCTTATGAACTGGAAAGCTATCAGAGCGATAAAGCGATGGGAGAGAAGTCCAAACTACCCTCAGATGTATTGCTCGAACCGGATAATGCTGCCGTATTGAAAAGTTTTGTTTCTTCTACGCAGGCATACAGAATGATTTCTTACCTCTCCCGCTTGAATTATGATTATGATGACCGTTACTACATTGCCGGCAGTTACCGTCGCGATGGTAGTTCACGTCTGGCACCGGAAAGCCGTTGGGGAGATTTCTGGTCTGTCTCCGGTATGTGGCATCTGAGCAATGAGTCTTTTATGAACGCTGTGAAACCGGTATTGAATGATGTGAAAATCCGGGCTTCCTATGGTGTCAATGGTAATCAGCCGGGAGCTTTTTACGGATATATGGGATTGTACAGTTACGGACAGAATTATATGGGAGCCGCAGGCTCGTATGAATCTGCACAAGCCAATCCCGGTTTGAAGTGGGAAAAGAATTACAATCTCAATATCGGTCTTGATCTGGCTTTTATCAATCGTATTTTTGTGAGCCTCGAATACTATAACCGCGATACCAAAGACCTGCTTTACAATCGTCCTATCAGTGCTACCACCGGTTTCCTGAATTATCTGGCAAATATCGGTCAGCTCAACAACAAAGGAGTGGAATTCGAGTTACGTACCATCAACTTTGCCAGTCCGGACTTTAACTGGACATCGGTCTTGAACCTGACGCACAACCGTAATAAGATCGTGACGTTGGATGGAGATATGACACAGTCTATCGAGGGTTCCTGGTTTATCCATAAGATCGGTCTTCCTTATAATAGTTTCTATGTGAAAGAGTTTGCCGGAGTAGATCCGATGACCGGAAAAGCCCTTTATTATCTGAATACGCAAGATGAACAGGGTAATTATAATAAAGAAAAGACCGATGATGCTTCCAAGGCGCAAGCCATCCCGTATAAATCTGCCGATCCGAAGATTTCGGGAGGATTCACCAATATCATCTCTTACAAATGGTTTGATCTGGGACTTACCTTTACCTATTCATTGGGCGGTTATTCTTTCGATAAAACAGGTACACTGATAGAGACTGACGGCAGTCAAGAGAAGTCATACAATTTGCCCGTATATGCTTTAGACCGTTGGCAGAAACCGGGAGATATAACTGATGTGCCCCGTTTCGTGTTGGAGCAAAGCGCCGGTCCGCAAAACTCGTCCCGCTATATTCACAGTACTGACCATATCCGGCTTAAGAATCTGACAATCGGTTTCACGTTGCCGGGACAATGGACGCGGAAAGCTCTGATAGAAAATGCACGTGTCTACTTCTCCGGCAGTAACCTGCTGACGTGGGCCAAGTGGAAGCAGTATGATCCTGAAGTACCGGTTAACGGTGAGGTATTCTGTGAAGCTCCCGCTATGCGTACTTTTAATTTTGGTGTTGAGATAACTTTCTGATTTTTTCAATTCTTATTAATTTTCAGATATATGAAACGTATATTTATATATATATTCGCGGCCACATCCTTTTTTTATTCTTCCTGTTCCGGCGATTGGCTGAATTTGAATCCGTCCACTTCCGTTACCTCCGAACAAGCCATCCGTACGCTTGAAGAGGCACAGATTGCTTTGAACGGCATTTATCGTATTGCAGCTTCGCACAGCTATTATGGCGATAACTATCTCTATTATGCCGATTGCCGGGGCGAAGATGTCCAGGCGCGTATCAGTAAAGGGCCCGGCAAACGTGTGTCGCCTTATTATGAATTTAATGTAACGGCAGATGATGCCTTGAATATTACACGTGTATGGAATCAGCCTTATATCGTGATTCATCAGGCAAACAGTCTTTTGGAGAGAATAGAATCCGGTGCGGTAGCCACGGATAATGTTACTGAACTCAATTGTATCAAAGCCGAGGCGTTGGCTTTGCGCGGATTGGCTCTTTTTGATCTTACCCGTCTGTTTGCTATGCCTTATACATTGAACAACGGTGCGTCTTTAGGAGTGCCTATCGAGACTGAAACTACGCTGCCTACCCATCAGCCTTCCCGTAATACGGTGGCCGAATGTTACCGGCAGGTGATTGACGATATGACCGGTGCTTTGGATCTTTCCGCATTGTCTACCGGCAAAAAAGATGGTTATCTTAATGTGTGGAGTGTCAAGGCATTACTTTCACGTGTTTACCTTTACATGAATAATAATGAAAAGGCGCTCGAACTGGCCAAAGAAGTAATGAATAACGGAGGATTGTACAACCTGTTCACACACGATGAATATCCCACCGTATGGGGAAAAGATTTTAATTCGGAATCTCTCTTTGAGTTTTACTATACTCTTTCGGAACCTGATGGCGGTACCGGAGGTGAAGGGGCTCCGATGGTTTATGCCGATAATGTGAAAGACTGGAATAATCTGGTGCTTACCAAGGCTTTTCTCGATTTGCTGGGAGAAGACCCCGATGATGTGCGGCATGCACTGAACTGCCTGCCGCAAAAGCCGGATGAAGATATATTGCCCGAAGGCTCTACCGGTTATCCTAAGTATCTGAACAAATATCCGGGTAAAACGGGCGATAATCCGCAAGACAACGATATTTGCATTATTCGTCTTTCCGAAGTCTATCTGAATGCTGCTGAAGCAGCGTTTAAGTTAGGGGGAGCAGAAAACCTGAAATTTTCTTTGGATTGCCTCAATGCGATAGTAAGTCGTGCCAATCCCGTGAAGTCGGTAAAAGAATCGGAATTAAGTCTGGAGCGTATTCTGAAAGAGCGCAGAAAAGAACTGGTAGGAGAGGGACACGCTTTTTTTGATGCCATGAGAAACGGATTATCCGTGAATCGTACAGGCGGTTGGCATTTGGCTTCCGTAGCTGATGCGGCGGTTATTACTCCGTCTGATCCGAGGGTAGCATTACCTATTCCGCAGACGGAGATAGATGCGAATCCGAATATGGAGCAGAATCCTCGTTAGTCTGTTCAGCTTATAAAGTAACAAAGGCCTGTACTTTCTATATGGTAAGTACAGGCCTTTGCCGGTTATACTGCTTGGGGTTAAGGTACCAGTATTTTCCGGATACTTATCGTATTTTTGGTAGCTATTCTCACGATGTAGTTTCCCGAGGGTAGATCGAAAGAGGTTTCCGTACCGGATGTTTCATGTTTGCGGATCATTGTTCCGGCATAGGTGTATACTTCAATATAACTGTTCCCGGAGATTCCTTTTACATAGACCGTATGGGCCGATGCATAAGCGGTGATTTCATCTGCCGGTTTATTTCCGATGCCGGTTCCGCTTCCTTTCAGCCAGCGTGGATCACCGATAACGCCTCCGGTGGTGCTTGCACCGGCTAAAGGGGAATTACTGTCGATACTGAAATCTCCGTTGTCCACGTCAGGAAAATCGATTGTAGTCAGTCCGGAGAGGACTCCTTCTCCTAAAGTTAGGTCATTGACGGTTTTACTCCCTATGTTGTCACAAAGATAGCTTTCGAAGCCGGCAATGAGATTTTTCTCGGCGAGCAGGACACCTTTACTTGTAGTGTTGAGTACGGATGGCGTAAAATCAGCTCCCGGATAAGCACCGTTTATCAGATTGTTTCGGAATGTATAAGTACCGTTGAATGCCGTTTCCTCTATCTTGCATAAACTGAATGTGTTGGTGCTGCTTTTACCGCCTTTGGACCATCTGCTTACGGTATTGTTTTCAAAGGTAAAGGTGAAATCGAGCGCTTCGCCGTAGTTACGCGTCCAAAACAGATGTTCTTGCGGATAGTTGTAAAAGGTGGAATGAGTGATCACTACTTTTTGTGTGGCTCCGCCATTGTTGTAGATGTAACTATAACCTGTTGCCTGGTCGGGGTGCACAATGCAGTTGTCTATTATCAATTCTCCGTTTACGCCTTTACCGCTTATCGTCATCAGTCCGCGTTTGGAGGTTTCGATACGGCAGTTTTTGAATTGCAACGACCGGAGGTATGCACCTTCACTCAGACTGATAAAGTAGTTCACGTTGGCCGGCTCGATTGTCAATCCGTCAAAGACCAGACTACCGTCCTTTTCGCTTTTTCCGGAGATCTCATTGTTGAATTTCAATACCGGTGCAGCCCCTTCTGCCGCTTTCAAGGTGATGGCGCGTCCTCCGGGGATACCGATTGCTTCGGTATATTCTCCGTTGGCGAGCAGTAATACGCTTCCGTCAGCTGCTGCATCGAAAACGATTTTTAAGGTAGAGGGAGTTACGTTGATGAGCCCCGGGGTATCGCCACCGTCATCGCTTTCTTGGTTTTGTTTTTCTGTAATGTCTGCAACAAGGCTGTTGAGATATACTTCAAGATTGGTGTAACCTTCTTTGCTAAGCGTGGATGTTTTTCCGTCAGAGGAGTCATTGGGATTCAGCCCATTGGCAGTTTCCCATACATCGGGCATACCGTCTCCGTCCGTATCCTTGAGTTGGTCGGCAGTCACGCCGCCATCACTTAATTCAGGCCAAGGGCTGGAAGCTCCGGCGGGCATTACGTCGGTAGGCCGGTCGATGAGCCCCGGTTTCTTGGAGGCATCCGATGAAACACTTCCCTTGTAAGTGGCCGTACCTGTTTCTGTCTCTTTAACGATACGTTCGTCAATGATGTCTCTCTCTTTCGAACATCCGGCATAAAGCAAGACTTGCTTGAAAGCCTGTTCTGCGGTATGGGTGGTCACAAATTCGGTTTCGAGCGGCGCACTCAGTTTCATCTCTGCCTTTACCTGATCGTTGAATGTATTGTCACACTCTTTGTTGTTGATCTGTTCGTAGATGCCTTTTGTCCAGTTGTCGGCGGTGACATTGGCGTTTCCCTCTATCACATTTCCATCTACATAGAATTGTCCCCATACGTGTTCCATCGGTTTCCATGCGTTGGGAGTACCGTCGGAATTGGTACAATAAGCGGTTGTTCTGACACCGATTTTGGCAATGCGGTAACGTACGGCGCTATTGGGAGTAGCCGGTCCCGGCTTATAGTAATTGTTCACGATATTTACTTTCATGCCTTCGCCGCCATAACATCCGTTGCCGGCCCAGTTATAGAATACATTATTGCGCAGATCCATATATTCACGTTCCTGTGTTCCGGGACGCGGGCCGAGACGGGGGACACGACTTTCATGGTGGGCCATCAGATTATGATGGTAGGAAGCATGGGCGCCTCCCCAGTTACCGCCATAACCATGTACTCCTTTGCTGTGTCCTGAACTGCGTAAACTTTCGGATACGATACACCATTGCACAGTGGTGTTTTCCGAGCCGTATACGGATAAGCATTCGTCCACCGACCAACTGATGGAGCAGTGGTCTACAATGATGTTCTTTCGGTCCATACCACCGAGTCCGTCGGGCTCTCCGCCGTTGGCTATGCTTTCAGTACCTACGCGGAAACGCAGATAGCGGAGGATAACATCGTTGGCTGAGATAATGACGGGATAGTCGGCAATGCAAATACCTTGTCCCGGAGCAGTTTGTCCCGCAATGGTGATGTAGTCATTGGAGATTTTCAAATCGCTTTTCAGATAGATCGTTCCTGCCACATCGAAAACAATGATGCGTGCTCCCTTTTGCTTGACAGCATGGCGGAGGGTTCCTTTGGCCTCACTGTCTTCAAGGGTTGTCACGTGGTAAACGTTGCCGCCCCGGCCACCGGTTGTATAGCGGCCGTGTCCTTCGGCACCCGGGAAAGCCGGAAGCAATTGTGCTGCTACAGATGCCGGCAGGCATAATAGCAACATGAGAAGATAGATGGTTTTACTGGTTTTCATTGAGTATCTATTATAAATTAGAGTTCTGTTTAACCTCCACTCGCTGTAAAAATCATGCTGTATGGCTTCTCTTTCTTCAGGAAAGAGGGGGAAGCCGTGCAGGATAAGTTTTATGTCGAACTCAGGTTATCTGTTTTATTAGGTAATAACGATTTTTTCATTTTGCCGGCTTCCATCGGTCAGGATATAGGTCACGATGTATATGCCCGGTTGCAATGCCGGCAGGCTGATTTCGCTTTTCTTTACCTGCGGATACGAAGAATATACTTGTATACCTGACATGCCGGTGATATTTAGAACGGCTACTTCACGATCCGTAACGAAAGGACGTACGATAGAAGTGCCTGTATCACCGACCAGTCCGTTCAGATAATTCTCCAGATTGGAATATCCGTTAGCCGTGAGGATGCCGCCGTCTGCCGGATCGTTTTTATCCAGTCCGTTGGCTTCTTCCCAACTGTCGGGGATACCGTCACCGTCGGTATCTGTCGGAACTGTTTCACCGGCTTTCGGTGTGAGGTCCGGCCAGGGAGTCCAGTTGTCGCCTGCATCGGCGGGCTTCAAGTCTTCTTGTGAATTGATCATACCCACAAATTTGATGTTGCCGGGATCCGGTTCTGTTTTATTCCATTTTATCGCTCCTCTGTCTACCGGCTTTAATTCTCCGGCAGCTTCGGCGAGAATACGCGTATCCACTTCATCCAGTTTGGGAAGTTGTGCTCCTGCCTGTTTGATAACTTTAAGATAAGCCTCTTCTGCTGTTTCGATGGTCAACTCACTGTTAGCTGATGGGGCCGTGAGTTTTATTTCATTTATTTTATCGATGCCGGCACGCAAGTTTACGGCTTTTTTGGAGTTGTTTTCATCGGCATATATCCAGTTGTTGGCGTTTACCTTCGAATGGTCTCCTTTGTTTTTGTCATTCTTATATTCATTTGTTTCAAACATGTTGCCATCGATATACCATTCTCCCAGGCCGGTAGCGCTGGAAGCATCGTGCGAACAATCGGCGAACCAACGGTCTTGAAAAGTGTTGGTAGCCGGTCCCGGCTTATAGTAGTTGTTGATGAGGTTGGTACGCGAATAAGCTCCCTCTACGATGGAATGTAATTGTCCGCCATATAAGGCACCTTTATTGCCCCAGTTGAAGTGTACGTTATTGATGATTTCCGTATCTACGAAAGCATCGTGCCCACTGGCAGATTTATCACGTGCTCCGTTTACCAATGGAGTACGTCCTACGCAGTGTGCAAACAGATTGTGATGGAATGTAGAGTGTTCACCTCCCCATTGGGCACCGTATCCGCGTGCACCTTTATCATGCTTGGATACATAGAGCGGTTCGCTCAATATACACCATTGCATAGTAGTGTATTTGTTGTCGTACATTGTCACGTTTTCTTCCATCGACCAACTGAAAGAGCAATGATCGATGATTATATTTTCGGTGTTCTCTATACCTAATGCCGAATAATTACTGCCGGACAGGTCTCCTGCACGGAAGCGGATGTAACGTACGATGAAGTTTTTACTGTGGATATAAATATTTGCCCCGGAGATACAGATGCCGCCACCCGGTGCCGATTGTCCGGCAATGGTCACATTCGGTCTCGGACATTTCAATCTTTCTTTAAGATTGATAGTGCCGCCCACTTTGAAGAGGATGGTTCGCGGCGTATCGTCTCCTGTGGTTAATGCCCAACGGAGTGTCCCTTCTATAGGCTCTTCGGACGAAAGATAATCATCGAGACTTGTTACGTAATACACTTTGCTTCCGATAGCGGGATCTGTGGTACGTCCGCCGGTTGCAAACCGTCCCCAGCCTTCGGCACCCGGAAAAGCGATTTGTTGGTTATCGGCCTGTGAATATACAGGCGAAAGTGGGAGTAACGCTATGCAGCCCAGTAGAGCATGTTGACGTAAAACTTGTTTGAGAGTAATGTTTTTCATCATGTTTCTCATGTTTTGTTAATGATTGGAGATTATTTTTTATTTTCTTGCAATATTACCCGATTTATATTAATCGCGTGTGTAATATCTGTTGTAAGTGGATGGCAACCAATTATTGCTCATGGATAATCAATAATTCCACATTCATTTTATTTTCGGAGATAGATACCCGATAGCAGAAAGACAGGATTTTTTCCTTTTTAGCGGACCGTACTTTTTGTATGGGAGACTGTATGCTGGCATTTGTTTATGAAAGTTTGCCGTTGTGTTCATTTTCATATCCGTAAATAGTCCGCCTTTGCGAAAAGTGTTCATTTTCGGACAGCTACGTTTTTAGCTAATATTCAGAATATAAGTAATTTATGTTTTTGGCATATCATTTGAAATCCTTTTAGTGATAAAATACGAAATTGAAAATTCTATTAAATACAAAAAGTTATGATTACATTGACTTCGCTCTCTAAAGTTTACCGTACAAATGAGATTGAAACGGTAGCCCTTGAAAACGTGAACTTGACAGTGGATCGTGGTGAGTTCCTCAGTATTATGGGTCCTTCCGGTTGTGGGAAATCTACATTACTGAATATTATGGGATTGCTCGATACACCGACTACCGGTACGATCGAGATCAACGGTACCCGTACCGAAGGGATGAAAGATAAAGAGTTGGCTGCTTTCCGCAACAAGACTTTGGGATTTGTGTTTCAGTCTTTCCATCTGATAAATTCATTGAATGTATTGGATAATGTGGAGCTTCCGTTGCTTTATCGCCATGTGAACAGTAGTGAGCGTAAACGCCTGGCACAGGAAGTACTTGAAAAGGTAGGGCTGAGTCACCGCATGCGCCATTTCCCTACACAACTTTCCGGCGGTCAATGCCAACGTGTAGCCGTTGCACGTGCCATTATCGGTAATCCGGAAATTATTCTTGCCGATGAACCGACCGGTAACTTGGACTCGAAGATGGGGGCTGAAGTCATGGAACTTCTTCACCGTCTGAATAAGGAAGACGGACGGACCATCGTGATGGTGACCCATAATGAGGAGCAGGCCAGACAAACTTCGCGTACCGTTCGTTTCTTCGACGGACGCCAGATACAGTAATGATCCCGGACTACTCGCAGACCATTTTATAACTTAAAGAAATCATACAGATCATGAAAACAAATATATTCATAACTACTATCGTGCTTGTATTAGGAGCATTTTTCACTTTCTCACAAGCGCAGACCGACAAAACGATCACTCGTAATGAGTCCGTTTCACAATTCTCTTCCATCCGGTTCGAAGCTGTGGGCGATGTGAATTTTGAACAGTCATCCGAATATTCGCTACGCATTGAAGGCCCCCGGAAATTTGTAGAGAAGGTACTTGTAAAGGTAAAGAATGGAGAACTTATCCTTACTTACAAAGAGCAGAACAATAAGTCCAAAAGAGTGAAATTTTATATTACGGCTCCCGACCTCTCCCGTGTGAATATGGAAGGCGTAGGTGCTTTCCGTTGTGAGAAAAAGTTGGAAATGAAGGACCTTGAATTGAATATGAAAGGGGTAGGCTCCATCCGTATTGCCGATCTGGAGTGTAAAACGCTTCGTGCCCGAATGGAAGGGGTAGGGAAGATAAATGTCCATGTTCATTGTGTGAAGCTGGTAGCCAAAGCCGATGGAGTGGGACATATGACGTTGTCCGGATATGCCCGGAGCGCCGATGTCACCAGTGACGGCATAGGAGGTGTGAATACCCGTAATCTGCAAGTCGGAGAATAGAGGGATTTGTCAAATCGTAAATGATCTCAAAATGATTAAACTATATTTCAAACAAGCATTGGCACAATTGCGCCAGCAGCCCATCATCAGTCTCGTCAGCATATTGGGTACGGCACTTGCCATCTTTCTCATAATGCTGGTGGTGATGATTCAACAGGTGAAAGTAGCCCCTTTCTCGCCTGAGAGCAACCGCGACCGTTTTCTGCATGTACGCTTTATGAGTATTACCAATAAAGAATGGGGAGGAGGTTCCAGTAACGGACCGATGAGTGTACAGACAGCCAAGGCATGTTTCAAGTCGCTTACAACTCCCGAAGCAGTAACCATTTATTGTGTTGCTGCCATAACTACTCCGGCTTCCATGCCGGGTACACCTGCCATCAGTATAGATATGCAACAGACGGATGATACTTACTGGCAAGTTTTTGACTTTGCGTTTGTCGATGGGAAACCTTATGATCAGGCTGCCTTTGAATCGGGACGTCCGGTAGCGGTTGTCACTGAAAGTGTAGCCCGCAATTTGTTTGGTACGACAAAGGCTGCCGGGCGCGAATTTTTGTTGAATCATGCGCCTTATACGGTAGCGGGAGTGGTGAAAGATGTTTCAGCTTTGGCGGATGCTGCTTATGCACAGGTATGGATACCTTATACTTCTACCGATCTGGCTCAAGATACGTGGAGCGACAATCACATGGGCATGATGAGTGCCACTATTCTGGCACGTGACCGTGACGATTTCGATGCCATTCGTGAAGAATGCGAGAAAGTCCGCCTGCAATATAATAATCTGTTGGCTGAAAACGGATATGAGTTGATTTATCGTAACCGTCCTTACGATCAGGAAAAGCAGGCGATAGCTTACGCCGCCAATTGGGAACCGGACCTGTCGGCGGCCCGGCGTCAACGGGTAATTATTTTTATCATTCTGTTGCTGGTACCTGCTATTAACTTGAGTAGTATGACACAGAGCCGTTTGCGCCAGCGTGTTTCCGAGATTGGGGTACGCCGCGCTTTTGGCAGTACCCGCACGGAGATGATCGGACAGATTGTGATGGAAAACTTAGTGGTCACTTTGCTGGCCGGTGCTGTGGGATTACTTTTCAGCATATTGTTTGCTTATCTCGGCAATGGATTGCTATTTGCCCAAGCTTATAGCATTACGCTCAATCCGCCGGAAGTAAATGCTTCCATTCTGTTGCAGCCTTCCACTTTTATGTATGCGTTGCTTTTCTGCTTTGTACTCAATCTTTTAAGCAGTGGTTTTCCTGCCTGGAAAGCGTCACGTACCAGTATTGTAAATGCGTTGGGAGGTAGAACCCACTAAATCGAATGAATGATGAACAAGAAACTATTTACACAGATAAAAAATGAATGGCACTCCAATCTTTGGATAGCGACGGAGTTGCTGTTGGTGAGCGTAGTGATGTGGTATGTTGTGGATTATATTTATGTGCAGTACAAGGTTTATACCGAACCGCGCGGATTCGATATTTCAAACTGTTATCTCGTGAGCATGGGGCAGCTTACCGACAAGAGTCCCGACTTCATACCGAATGATACGCTGATTGCCGAAGAAATAGATGAACTGGTCAACCGTATTGCCCGCCGTCCGGAAGTGGAAGCGGTGAGCCTGTCGCAAAATTCATATCCGTATAACGGGAGTAATAGCGGGACGGAAGTGAGATACGATACTTTGCAGTCTTATGGTTATGTGGTCCGCCGGTTTGTGACACCGGATTTCTTGAGAGTGTTTCGTTATCAGGGGACAAGGGGAGAGACTCCGGAACAGTTGGCAGAGATGCTTACGAAAGAGAATTTCCTGGCATCGGATAATTTGTATGAACGGAAATACGGTGTGAAGCTGACTTCATTGGTAGGAAAACAATTTTATCTGTTTGGAGATTCAGCGAAAACGTATAAGTTAGCTGCTTCTTTAAAACCGGTACGTTACTCGGATCATGAACAGGCTTTTTCTTCTTATTGCATGCTTTACAAATTAGGCCGCAGTTGGTATGATACTCATCTTGAACTTTGTGTACGTGTGAAAGAAGGACAGGATGTCGATTTTATGAACCGTCTGAAAGCGGATAGCGAGAAGCAGCTCCGAGTAGGAAATGTTTTTATTGCCGATGTTCGTTCATTTGCCGATATCCGGCGTAATTTCGAACAAGCTTCTATGAATGAGCTTCGTAATTACATTTTCGGTATGGTCTTTTTGCTATTGAATATTTTTTTAGGATTGTTGGGCACTTTCTGGTTTCGTACACAACAGCGCCGTAGCGAGATCGCCCTGCACAAAGCATTGGGAGGAACGAACCATACGATATTCAACCGCCTTCTGTCCGAAGGTCTGTTACTGCTTTTGATAGCTACCGTACCGGCCATTATCATAGACTGGAATCTGGCTCATGCCGAACTGAACTCCTGGATGAACGGAACCACATTGGAGACCGGCCGTTTTATTATCACCGTTGTTCTGACTTTTATTCTCATCGTCCTGATGATTGTGATAGGCATCGGCATCCCGGCGCGTAAAGCTATGAAGATACAACCGGCAGAAGCCCTGCGCGAAGAATAAAGGAATTGTAATCGTAAATTATAAATCGTCAAATCGTAAATCCTCTCCATGTTCAGACAATATTTTAAACAGGCCTTTCATCTTCTGATGGAGAATAAGTTACTTTCTGCCATCAGTATTGCCGGTACGGCACTTGCTATTTCGGTAGTGATGGTGATTATCATTCTGCTGTATGCAAAAACGGCTAATTACGAGCCGGAAATGAATCGTGACCGTACGCTTTATGTGAAGTGGTCGAGTGTTTATGAAAAGGAGGATAAAGATGCACGTAATTACAGCCGCCTGTCTCTTTATGATATACAGCAAATTTTCTATCCTCTCACGACTGCAGAAGCCGTATCTGCCATCTGTGAATATGGGCGTATGCTCGCTGTGGTTCCGGGGGGAGGAGAAGAGATCAACTGTCAATTGCTTTATACCGATGCTGATTTCTGGAAGGTATTTGAGTTTGGATTTCTTGCCGGACAACCCTATGATGAGGTTGCTTTCAAGGCCGGGCTGAAACAGGCTGTGATATGCGAGAGTGTGGCTCGGCGTCTGTTTGGTGGGGTAGAGACGGCAGTAGGGCGTCATCTTGAACTTAACTTTGTAGAGTTTACGGTTTGCGGTGTGGTACGTGATGTCAGTAAGTTTGCCGAACAGAGTTATTCGGAAATATGGTTGCCTTATACCACTAATACGGATATCAGCCGTATTGATCTTTCCGGATGGACCAAAGGGCATACAGGCAGTTTCCAGTGTTTTATCCTGGCCCGTTCTTCGACCGGCTTTCCTGAGATTCTTGCGGAAGTGAATACGAACTTGGCAAAATTGAATGCAAATGATCAGGATATGCAACTGGATTTGCTGGGGCAACCCGATACATTTTTTATTCAGATGCTTCATAAATACGCCCATGGAGGTATTCCGGCAAAAGAGGTAGTCATTCACTATGTGATTATTATTATCGTTATTCTGCTTGTGCCGGCTATCAACCTGTCCGGGTTGACGCAGAGCCGCATGCGGAAACGCCTTTCAGAAATTGGAGTGCGTAAGGCTTTCGGTGCCAACCGTTCGGTCTTGTTGAAACAGGTACTTGCCGAGAATCTGTTGCTTACGCTGATCGGTGGTGTGGCAGGACTTCTGTTCTCTTATTTTGCTCTTTGGCTGTTATCGGATTGGCTGTTGGCATCTGCATTATCGGTTGGAGGTACGGCCGCCATGAACGCGTCCATGATAAGTCCGTGGATATTTTTTGCAGCCTTAGCTTTCTGCTTGGTTCTTAATCTGCTTTCTGCCGGTATTCCAGCGGTTCGTGTGGCTCGTACAACGATTGTCAATGCACTAAATGAAAGGTAATTAATATGTTCAGACACATTCTTACAATTATATGGAATAACCGTCGTCACAATGGATGGCTGATAGCCGGTTTGTTTGTGATGTCTACTTGTATGTGGTATGCGGTAGATTATGTTTACACGGTTACGGTCAATCAGACCCGTCCTTTAGGATTCGACTGGCACAATGTGTATGCCCTCAATATCGGGGTACTGACCCCTGAAAGCCATAAATTTTTATCGGACAAACTTCATACCAAGAATGCTACAGGTGATTTTTACACTTTCATGGATCGCTTGGAACATCATCCGGCTGTGGAGTCTGTTTGTTATACACGCATGCATAAACATTATGTATGGACGAATCAAGGTGCCTCTCTTATTTACGATACAATTACTTGCAACAGTTGGATGCGTACCGTCAGTTCCGGATATTTCCGGGTATTTCGGGTGAAAGGGGCGGATGGAAGTTCTCCGGAACAGTTGGCAGGCAGGGCCAATCTTACCGATATTATCATTACGGATAATTTGGCATGCCAGCTCTTTCCCGGACGTTCTGCTGTGGGTGAATGGGTAAAAAACACCTTGAATGGCGACAGTGTACGTATTGCTGCCGTATGCGAAAATCAAAAGTATAATGAATTTACCTCCCACCAACGGGCTACCTACATACCGTTGCATTTCACACAAAAGCGTCCTTTTTACTATCTGGAGGCTCCCTATTTGGGTGTGTACATTCGTGTGCATCCCGATTCCGACGGTGATGATTTTATTCGTAGATTCCGTAAAGACATGCGTGAACAGTTGATGATCGGCAACTTTTATCTTGAAGATATGCGCCCTATGACCGATTTCCGGAACGAGCAATTGAAAGAACCTCGTAATGATTTGTATACCTATCTATCAGTGGCGGTATTCTTTTTATTGAATGCTTTTCTGGCAGTGTTGGGCACTTTTTGGTTTCGAACGCAGCAACGTCGTTCCGAACTCGGATTACGTGTAGCTTTGGGCGGTTCAAGAGTCAGTCTGTGCAGGCTTCTTTGGGGAGAAGGGGTAGTATTGCTCACATTGGCATTCATTCCGGCAATAGTAGTGGCGGCAAACTTGGGATTGGCAGAAATTGTATCCGATTATCCGGTTGAATTCACCTTGTTCCGTTTTGTTGCCGGTATTTTTATCACTTATCTATTGTTGGTATTTACCGTTTTTCTGGCTGTTTGGATTCCCGCACGTCAGGCTATGAAGATACAACCGGCAGAAGCATTGCGTGAAGAGTAAAAAAATAAAATTATATATCTGCGTTGCTTTCAAGATAATAGCGTATATTTGCGTGCATATTGTGAAACAACGCAGTTATGTAACTTTATGATCCGACAACGTTATTATACTCTTCTGCTTCTTTTATTTACGGCATTTCTGGAGATAGCTGCTGCTGAACAGACCTATAATGTTCTTTTTATACAATCATATACGAATCAGACTCCTTGGCACAATGACCTGACCCGTGGATTGCGTGACGGTTTCAGCAGTGAGAAGGTGAAAGTTAAAATCACGACGGAGTATCTGGATGCCGATTATTGGGCTTATCGATCCGAGCAGGTCATCATGAAGCGTATCTGCGACCGGGCAAGGGAAAGGGGCACCGATCTGATCGTGACATCCAGTGATGAAGCTTTCTATACCTTGTTTAATTGTGGAGATTCGTTACCCCGTCAGATACCGGTTGTCTTTTATGGTATTAAATATCCGGATGATGCGTTGATCTCTACTTTGCCGAATGTTTGCGGTTTTACCTCTAACCCCGACTTTTTTCTTTTATTGGAACAGGCGCATAAGACATTTCCGGAACGGAAGGAAGTAATTTGTGTGAATGATAACAGCTTTCTGAGTCTTGCCGGAAAAGAAGACTTCATGAATGAGTGGCAACGTTTTGTGAAGCGTTATCCCGATTATAAATTGCAGACCTATAATGTGCAGACGGGTAGTACGAGCAGTATAATCTCTTCTGTTTGTTATCCGCGCAATAGTCATGGACGCATTGTAATTGTTCCGAAGTGGTCTCCTTTCATGGCGTTTATCGGTAAAAACTCAAAGGCTCCTTTTTTCTCCTGTCAAAGTATTTCCTTGACCAATGGCGTATTCTGTGCCTATGATGCCGATCCGTATACCTCTTCGCGTATGGCGGGTGTACGGGCTTCCAAAGTGCTACGGGGAGCTTCTCCGGAGGAGGCCGGGATATCTGAGACTCCGGTCGAGTTTTTTTATGATTATAAGCAACTTGAGTTTTTTAAGGTAGACAAAGACCGGGTGAAACCGGGCATTATACTCAACGAACCTTATCTGGAAAAGTATAAGTTCTTTTTTATACTGTTTTATGCTTCTATCTTAGGCCTATTGATTTTGTTGGTTATTTGGCTGTTCCGGGTTAACCGGCGGGAGGCGAGACGCAGGGTGCATGCACAGACTCGACTTTTGGTGCAGAGCCGTCTGGTTGCGCAGCGTGATGAGTTTGACAATATTTTCCATTCCATCCGTGAAGGTGTAATAACGTACGATGCGGACTATCGCATCCATTTTACCAATCTCTCTCTATTAAAGATGTTGCATCTTCCTACCGATGTCTCTGTCCGTCCTTATGAGGGGCTTCCGGCCGGTTCTATTTTTAAGATATATTCAAATGGAAAGGATATTCTGCGGGAGATGTTGAAGGAGGTGATTACGAAAGGGAAGAGTTGCCAGATTCCTCCCGACTCTTTTATGCAGGAAGTGCACAGTGGAATTTATTTTCCGGTTTCGGGAGAGATGGTGCCTTTACATGCGAATGGGGAGGTAACCGGAGTTGCTTTTTCCTGTCACAATGTATCCGATGAAGAGATGAAGAAGCGTTTCTTTGATTTGGCAATAGAAGAGAGTTCCATTTATCCGTGGCAGTTTGATATCCGTACGAATGTCTTTACATTTCCTTTGGGATTTCTTCAGCGTTTTGGCTTTGACGGTTCGGTTGTTACCATTTCGCGTGACGATATGGAAAAGACGGTTCATCCCGAAGAATTGGAACACATACAAAAACAGTTTGATTTAGCGTTGAAAGAGGGACGCAGTATCCGTATGAGTTTCCGCCAGCACAATGAAAACGGTGGATACGAATGGTGGGAATACAGAACTTCCGTGCTTGGAGGGTTGACGGCTGATACTCCATATAGTATTTTGGGAGTTTGCCAGAGTATCCAACGGTATAAAACAACCGAAGAGGAATTGACGATTGCCCGTGATAAGGCATTACAGGCCGATAAGCTGAAGTCGGCATTCTTGGCCAATATGAGCCATGAGATCCGTACTCCGTTGAATGCTATTGTCGGTTTTTCCGACTTGTTGAGCGATACCAGTGCTTTCACGGAAGAAGAGGTGGCACAGTTTATTGCTACCATTAATAAGAATTGCAGCCTGTTGCTGGCATTGATCAATGATATTCTCGATTTGTCGCGTATTGAATCCGGAACGATGGACTTCCAGCTTTCACGGCACAGTCTTCCTTTACTGTTGAAGAATGTACACGACTCCCAACAGTTGAATATGCCTCCCGGTGTGGAGTTGCTGCTGGATATTCCAGAAGGCAGTAAGAAATATATGGTGACGGATAACGTGCGTTTGCAACAGGTGGTAAATAATCTGATAAACAATGCTGCTAAATTTACGACGAGCGGTTCAATTACTTTCGGGTATACGGAGGACGAAGACGGATACACTTCCTTGTTTGTGGAGGACACCGGTAAAGGGATTTCCAAAGAGGGAGTAAGGCATATCTTTGAGCGTTTCTATAAAGTGGATAATTTTACCCAGGGAGCCGGATTGGGACTGAGTATCTGCCAGACGATCGTAGAACGCCTGCACGGAACGATCAGTGTCACGTCTGAAGAAGGGAAAGGTACCCGGTTTACAGTCCGATTGCCTGATATCAGCGAATAAACGGCAAACGACGTTCGCTTGCGCACAAAGTGTTCGTTTTCGAACAGTCGAAGAATGAATTAATGTGCCGAAAATAAGTGATTTATCTTTTTGGCATACCGTTTGGACTCTTTGCTCACAGAAAATAATACTTTTATGAGAAAGAAGAATATACTGCTTGTTTTAGCGGCTTTTGTGTGTCCATTGATTCTTGAAGCACAAGACGAACGGAAAATAACACTCGGTGAAGCGATTGCTTTGGCTCGTACGCAGTCTGTTGATGCAGCTGTGGCTTTGAATGAATTGAAAACATCGTATTGGGAATACCGTACATTTCGTGCTGATCTTTTGCCGGAAGTCAATCTGACGGGGACATTGCCCAATTATAACAAATCATACAACTCCTATCAAAATTCAGACGGGACGTATGGCTTTGTCCGTAATAACTATTTAGGGCTTAGCGGAGATTTGTCTATCGATCAGAATATCTGGTTCACGGGTGGAAAGTTATCCCTTACTACGTCATTAGACTACATTAAGCAGTTCGGCGGGGAGGGGAAAGAAAAGTTTATGTCTGTGCCGGTCAGCTTGGAACTGACGCAACCCATTTTTGGCGTGAATAAATTGAAATGGGATCGTCGTATCGAACCCGTACGTTATGAAGAGGCAAAGGCGGCTTTTATTTCTGCTACGGAAGATGTGACCCGGAAGACCATTACCTATTTTTTTCAGCTGTTACTGGCTAAAGAGGTATTGGCTACTGCCCGGCAGAACCAGTTGAATGCAGAACATCTTTATAAGGTGGCGGGAGCTAAGCGGGAGATGGGACAGATTTCTGAAAATGAGCTATTACAACTGAAACTTTCTGCTTTGAATGCGAAAGCTGCTGTAACGGAGGCTATGAGTGATCTCAATGCCAAGATGTTTCAGCTTCGTGCCTTCCTCGGAATGGGCGAGAATGAGAAATTGGAACCGGTATTGCCCGAATCGGTTCCGGATGTGCAAATAAAATATGATGTAGTACTAAATAAAGCATTGGAACGGAATTCTTTTGCACAGAATATTCGCCGTCGGCAACTGGAAGCAGATTATGCGGTAGCTACCGCACGCGGTAACCTGCGGAGTGTCGATCTTTTTGCAAGCGTCGGTTATACTGGCTTGGATAATGAGTTTGCCGGTGCTTACAATCATTTGCTCGATAATCAGATTGTACAGGTAGGAGTGAAAATCCCTCTTCTTGATTGGGGAAAGCGTCGTGGAAAAGTGCGTGTTGCCAAGAGTAACCGGGAAGTGGTTCTTTCGAAAATCCGTCAGGAACAGATGAATTTCAATCAGGATATTTTTCTGCTCGTGGAACATTTCAATAATCAGGCACAGCAATTGAGCATTGCCAAAGAGGCCGACTTGATAGCCCAGCAACGTTATAAAACGAGTATCGAAACCTTTCTGATCGGCAAAATCAATACGTTGGATCTAAACGATGCGCAAAACTCTAAAGATGAGGCGCGTCAGAAGCATATATCGGAACTTTATAATTATTGGTCTTATTTCTACCAGATTCGGAGCCTCACATTGTGGGATTTTGAAAGGGGGACGAAACTGGAAGTTGATTTTGAAGAAGTGATTAAATAATGTGCCAATATATCAATATGCCAATGTGCCAATTTCCATGCGGGATGCTATTCTTTTGATATAGCGCAGCACATTGGCACATTGGCATATTGGCATATTGAATAATTATTCTTATTTTTGCGCATATAAAACCACATACACATATGATACTAATCATTGATGATGACAGTGCTGTCCGTTCTTCTCTCAGTTTTATGCTGAAACGTGCCGGTTATTCGGCTTTGGCAGTTCCCGGTCCCCGTGAAGCGATGGATGTTGTTCGTTCTGAAACTCCGGATCTCATTCTGATGGACATGAATTTTACCCTTTCCACTACCGGAGAGGAAGGTCTGACGTTGCTTAAGCAAGTGAAAATATTCCGTCCCGATGTGCCTGTTATCTTGATGACGGCATGGGGAAGTATTCAATTGGCTGTGCAGGGTATGCAAGCCGGGGCATTTGATTTTATAACGAAGCCTTGGAATAATGCCGCTCTGCTGCAACGGATAGAGACGGCATTGGAATTGTCTGCTACGCCTGCCGAAATACCGCAGGAACAGAGTGATGCGCTGAATCGCAGTCATATTATAGGAAAGAGTCAGGGACTGACGGACGTTTTGAATACCATTGCCCGGATTGCCCGTACCAATGCTTCCGTGCTTATCACGGGAGAAAGCGGAACGGGTAAAGAACTGATAGCCGAAGCGATTCATATCAACAGTCAGCGTGCGAAGCAGCCATTTATAAAAGTGAACTTAGGCGGTATATCCCAGAGTCTTTTTGAGAGTGAAATGTTCGGTCATAAGAAAGGAGCTTTTACGGATGCGAGTGCCGACCGTATCGGACGTTTTGAAATGGCAAACAAGGGTACTATCTTCTTGGATGAAATTGGAGATCTGGACCCGTCGTGCCAAGTGAAACTGCTTCGTGTCTTGCAAGATCAGACATTTGAGGTGTTGGGAGATAGCCGTCCCCGAAAAACGGATATCCGTGTTGTTTCTGCAACGAATGCCGATCTACGTAAGATGGTAAGCGAACGTACTTTCCGTGAAGATTTGTTCTATCGTATTAATCTGATCACAGTAAAGCTACCGGCTTTGCGTGAGAGACGGGAAGATATTCCTTTATTGGCCCGCCATTTTGCCGATCGTCAGGCCGAAGTAAACGGATTGCCCCGCACAGAATTCTCTGCCGATGCACTTCAGTTTCTTACCCGCTTGCCTTTTCCGGGAAATATCCGTGAACTGAAAAATTTAGTGGAACGTACGATTCTGGTTAGTGGCAAACCGATACTCGATGCCTCGGATTTTGATGCCCAATATCTTCGACAAGATGAACCGAAAGCTGCTGCGGGCAGTGCGTTTGCCGGTATGACGCTGGATGAAATTGAACGTCAGACTATATTGCAGGCGTTGGAACGTTATAAAGGAAATCTCAGTCAGGTAGCTATGGCATTGGGCATCAGCCGTGCGGCGCTCTATCGGAGGTTGGAAAAATATGGAATTAGTTATTAGCCACTAACCCACTAATCACGTGCGTCTTAAAGGATACTTTTTTATACTTACCTTCTTTCTGATCATTCTTGGTGGAGTGATACTCTACTTTGGTGGCTGGATTTATCGGCCTTTATTATATGGATCGGAAATATTGATTGCTTTCCTGCTGATTTATCTTATTCTGTTTTATAGAAAGATAATAAAGCCGTTGGATACCATTGGTAGTGGTATGGAATTGCTGCGCGAACAGGATTTTAGTAGCCGGCTGAGCCTTGTGGGGCAATATGAAGCCGACCGGGTGGTAAATGTCTTCAATCGGATGATGGAACAGTTGAAAAACGAACGTCTCCGTCTGCGTGAACAGAATCATTTTCTGGACCTGTTGATAAACGCTTCTCCGATGGGGGTAATCATTACCAGTCTTGATGATGATGTGTCTCAGTTGAATCCGATGGCTGTAAAAATGCTGGGTGTCCGTTATGAAGAGGCGCAGGGGCAGAAACTTTCTTCCATAGATTCTCCGTTGGCTGCGGAACTGGCTGCTATTGCCCAAGGAGAGACCGTGACCGTTCGATTGAATGACTCGAATATTTATAAATGTACACATTCGTCATTTATAGACCGGGGTTTTCATCATCCGTTCTTTCTTATCGAAAGCCTGACGGATGAAGTGATGAAAGCAGAGAAGAAAGCCTATGAGAAAGTGATTCGTATGATCGCACATGAAGTGAACAATACAACGGCCGGTATCACCTCTACGCTCGATACGGTGGGGCAGGCTCTTTCCGAATCGGAAGGGATGGAAGATATTTGTGAGGTCATGCAGGTGTGTACGGAGCGTTGTTTCTCCATGAGTCGTTTTATTACCCGCTTTGCCGATGTAGTGAAAATCCCGGAACCCAATTTGGCTCCTGTCAATCTTAATGATCTGGTATTTTCTTGTAAACGATTTATGGAAGGAATGTGTACGGATCGGAACATTGCTATTACATTGGATATCGATGAGGAATTGGGAGATGTCAACTTGGATATTGCTTTGTTTGAGCAAGTATTGGTAAATATCATCAAAAATGCAGCCGAGAGCATCGGAAAGGATGGAAAAATACAAATACGTACCTCTTCTCCGGCAAGCATTGAAATAGTGGACAACGGTGAAGGAATAACAAAAGAGACTGAAGCTAAACTCTTCAGTCCCTTCTTTTCAACCAAACCGAACGGGCAGGGAATCGGTCTGGTGTTTATCCGTGAGGTATTGATGCGTCACGGATGTTCGTTTTCGCTTCGCACTTATGCCGATGGGCTGACACGGTTTAGAATAATATTTAATTAGTGATAAGTGAGTAGTATCGTTTATCACTTATCACTACTCACCAACTCTACTTCTCTTTCCATTCTTTTGCATATTCGTCCAATATGCGTTTGATGCCTTGGCCTATTTTTACATAGTCGGCTTCGTTCAAGTTGGCAAGAGAAACGCGGACGCTCCACTTGGGACCGGCAAAGCCACCGCCATTTAACAATACGAGTGATGTTTCGTTGGCGAGACGGAATACTACGTCTAATGGGTTGTAGCTCTTTTCCAAATATGTAACAAATTCATCGCCATAGAATTTTCGGGCCCATACCAGCATATCTATTTCGGAGTAATAACCGGCGCGTAACGGGTCTTCTACCAATGAGAAACCGGTGTTGTCCCACAAAGCATTCAGACGGCGACGGATGATATTCTGCATCTTTGTTTTATAATAATCTCCTTTGTCTAATAGGGAGAAAGAAGCGAACAGGCTCATTTGCATTTGCTGTGGTAGTGATAATCCTGCTGTATGGTTTAGCGCTACCTGACGGCTGTCGGCTACCATACGGTCGATGAATTTCATTTTTTCCGGATGTAAATCGAGGCTGGAATAACGCTTGGATAATATGGCTTTCTGCTCTTCGGGCAGGCGGGCAATCATCTTGTCATAGATATTGTCCTCATGGAGGGCAGTGACGGCAAGTCTCCATCCGGTTGCTCCGAAATATTTGGAGAAAGAATATACGCACAGTGTATTATGCGGTAACTCTGCCATAAGTGAACGGAAGTGTGGTATGAATGTGGCATACACATCATCCGTAATGATCATCAAGTTCGGATTATCATTTTTTACGATATTGACGATACGCGCGGTTGTTTCCGCACTTAATGCATAGCTGGGCGGATTGCTCGGATTGGTGATAAAGAGCGCTTTAATCTCCGGATTTTTTAGCTTATCGATGTCTTCGTCCTGGTATTGCCAGGTATGGAGTCCGTCGGCTGTCATTTTATCGGCAGAAATCTCTGTGACATTAAACTGATAACGGCGGAGCTGCGGTATTTCTATGTAAGGGGTGAATACGGGTACGAGCAAAGCGATGTTGTCTCCTTGGTTCAGCAGGAAATTTTCCTGTAAGGAATCAAAGATATAACACATGGCGGCTGTACCTCCTTCGGTGGCGAAAAGATCGAATGTGCCTTTTGGAGGACGCCGGTCACATAATTCTTGGCCTAAATAATCCTGTATGAGGAGTTCGGTGAAATGCAGGATACGATCCGGCACAGGATATTGGTCACCGATGACGGCTTCCGCCCATTCATGAACGAGCGTATCCGGATCGGCAGCATGTTCCATCAGTAAATAGTTATAACTGTCTTTTAATAATTTTACTCCCGGTTCTTTACTGTTGTCTTTTAAAAATGCTTCGAAACGCGCGGCAATGCCTTCTTTTTGTGGGATTCCGGCAATGCCTTCGGGTAAAGATTGTACACGTGTACATTCGCTAAGTCCGAATTTTCCTAAAAGAAAAAAGGCTTCTCGGGGTTCCGTGGCTATCCAGTTCGGATTACCACGTCCGGCATTGAGCATGGTATGAGCCATTTTTTTTACGCTCTCGTCTGCCATGTCGATAAGGCGGTTCTTTAATTCAAATGGACTGATAGATTCCATCTTTTTGGCAAAACTTTTAGTGATGCCTGTGGTATTTGATTTCTTTTCCATAATTAAGTTTGGTTTATTTAGCCTCTCCCCGGCCCTCTCCGTGGGAGAGGGAGGACAGATACTATGGTTTATAATTTGATTGCACATCTAACTTTACTTTCCAGCCTCTTGGGTGATCGTGTGTGATGTATGGTTTATAATTTGATTTCACATCTAACTTTACTCCCTCTCCCACGGAGAGGGTTGGGGAGAGGCCACCCCCTCCCTTACATCATCAGCACGATAAATACCCCCCAGATAATCAGTAACGTATTACCTACTGCATAGGTCACCGTATACCCCAGAGCAGGGGTTTCACTTTCGACAGCATCCTGTATGGCTCCCAATGCGGCGGTAGTCGTTCTTGCTCCTGCGGTACACCCGAGGGTCAGTGCCGGGTGAAATTTAAATAAGTATCTTCCCATTAACAGGCCACTGATCAATGGGATGGTAGTAGCTGCTGCTCCGACAAGGAAGAGGCTTGCACCTACTTCTTGAAAGCCGGTGACGAAACTTGGACCGGCGGCAATACCCACCACGGCAATGAACATGTTCAATCCGACGTTGTTCAGTACCCATAAGGAAGGTTCGGGGATACCGCCGAAAGTCGGGTGTTTACTGCGTAGCCATCCGAAGAGGAGACCGGCAATCAGTGCGCCGCCACTTGTTGATAAACTTATCGGGATACCACCCAAATGAATAGATAGCGCGCCGACCAATCCACCGACGAGAATACCGAGCCCAACGAATATCATATCCGTTTGATTGGTAGGACGATCGATGTATCCCATTTGTTTGGCAGCAGTTTCCACTTCATGCTTCATGCCGGTCAGCTCGAGCATATCCCCGGAATCTACCACGGTCTGTGCCAGTACAGGAACATGGATACCTGCACGCTTGATGCTGCGGATACTGACACCATGCATGAATTTTTGCGAACGGATGGCTGATACGGTTTCTCCGGCAAAAGTTTTTCGTGTCACCATTACGGGGAGTGTTTCGGCAGGAAAGTCGAGTAGCTGTGCATCTATTACCTCCGGTCCGAGCCAGTCTTCTTCACCAATCACAAATTCACGGCGGCCACTGAGTACCACTTCATCGTTTTCTTTCAGGATAAGATTGGGTGTTACTTCTTTTACGACCCCTCTTTGGCGGATGCGTTCTACGAAAAGGCGTTTCCCTTGTTCATTCAGGTAACTTTCAAGATCGGTAACGCGTTTTCCTTTTCCAAACCATTTATTGGTTATTTTGTAGGCGCGGAATACGACGGGTCGCAAGGCGGGGGCAAATCCCGGTTCATCGGCTTCCGAGCTCCCCATTTGAGCTTCCAGTTCCCGGCAGTCGGCTTTTACTTTTTCCAGCCCACCTAAAAATTTCGGACCGAGTGATGCCAGTATCCAAGCGGAGCCGGCTGTACCGAAAATATAGGTTACGGCATATGCCACGGGAATTGCATTGATGAAAGTGGCTTTTTGCGCATCGCTGATACTGAGTCCGTTGATTGTATCTTCGGCCACTCCGATAACGGCGGAAATCGTTTGTGAACCGGCTAATAGTCCGGCTGCCTCCCCTACGTGGTAACCCATTATTTTTGCCAATGCCCAAGCGGAAACAAGGCTGACGATACACATCAGTACGGCAAACCCCACTTGGGGCAAACCGTCTTTTTTCAGTCCGCGAAAGAACTGCGGTCCTACTTTGTAGCCCACGGCGAAAAGAAAGAGCAGAAAGAATACTGCTTTCATCGGGCCGTCTACTGTAATATCTAATTGTCCTACCAACACGCCTACCAGCAGGACGCTTGTTACGGTACCGAGTGAGAACTTTCCTATTTTCAACCGGCCTATCCAGAATCCTGCAAAAAGTGTTAGAAAAATGGCTAACTCAGGATGTACCCTCAGTTGATTTATAATCCATTCCATAATTAAGTTGTTTTAGGTTTATATATTCGGTTCGTTTAATACTTAGTACAACAGTATTTCGTGAAAAGTGTTTCGTTAAACCTTCATTTCATCATGTTAAACTTTCTGTTTGATAGCGTACCTGTATGTATCGATCTGTTTATGTATTGATGTGTTAATTTATAAAAAAAAGGTAACAGGCAGAGTTTGTTTAATAATTGATATAGAATGATATATCTGAGATTGGTAAATTCGGACTACATAGGTTATAAGTACTCTTTAAGGGGATAATATGTCAAATAGAACAATTAATCCGACTATTAGAACTTCTTTAGGTATGCAGGAGAGCCTAACTTTGTAGGCAATTTTAATTTATCTAAAACAACAGAAATGGAACAAGAAATTAAACCGGCATCAGGACGTCTTGGCGTCTTGGTTGTAGGTGTTGGTGGCGCAGTTGCTACCACTATGATAACAGGAACACTGGCTTCTCGCAAGGGATTGGCAAAACCAATAGGTTCTATTACACAGATGGCCGCAATGCGCATGGAAAATAATGAGGAAAAACTCATTAAAGACATCGTACCTTTAACAGATTTGAACGACATTGTATTCGGTGGATGGGACATTTTCCCTGACAATGCTTACGAAGCTGCTATGTATGCTGAAGTATTGAAAGAAAAAGACCTGAATGGGGTGAAAGAAGAATTGGAGGCTATCAAACCGATGCCCGCCGCTTTCGACCATAATTGGGCCAAACGTCTGAACGGAACTCACATCAAGCAGGCTGCTACCCGTTGGGAAATGGTAGAACAACTTCGTCAAGATATCCGCGATTTTAAAGCTGCTAACAACTGCGAACGTATTTCAGTGTTGTGGGCTGCAAGTACAGAGATCTATATTCCTCTGTCGGAAGAACACCAGTCATTGGCTGCCTTGGAAAAAGCAATGAAAGAAAACAACACGGATGCCATTTCTCCAAGTATGTGTTATGCGTATGCTGCTATTGCAGAAGGTGCTCCGTTCATCATGGGTGCTCCTAACTTGTGTGTAGATACTCCGGCTATGTGGGAATTCTCCAAGAAGATGAATGTGCCTATTTCCGGTAAAGACTTCAAGAGCGGTCAGACATTGATGAAAACGGTGTTGGCACCGATGTTCAAAACTCGTATGTTAGGCGTTAGCGGTTGGTTCTCTACTAATATCTTAGGTAATCGCGACGGTGAAGTTTTGGATGATCCTGCAAACTTTAAAACAAAAGAAGTCAGCAAATTATCTGTGATCGATAACATCTTCGAACCGGAGAAATATCCTGACTTGTATGGTGACGTATACCACAAAGTACGTATCAATTATTACCCTCCTCGCAAAGATAATAAGGAAGCGTGGGATAACATCGACATCTTCGGATGGATGGGCTATCCGATGGAGATAAAAGTAAATTTCCTTTGTCGCGATTCTATCCTTGCTGCTCCTATTGCACTCGACTTGGTTCTGTTCAGTGACCTGGCTCTTCGTGCGGGCATGTGCGGTATACAGACTTGGTTGTCATTCTTCTGCAAGAGCCCGATGCATGATTTTGAACATCAGCCGGTACATGACTTGTTCACACAATGGAGAATGGTAAAAGAAACATTGCGTAATATGATCGGTGAAAAAGCACCGAGTTATCTCGATTGATACTGATAGAATGAAATATGCACTCATTGCAGCCGGACAAGGTTCACGTTTGGTCTCAGACGGAATCCAAGTACCTAAACCTTTGGTGAAGGTAGGAGGTGAACCTTTGTTGGGGCGCTTATTGCACATTTTTCTTAATAATAATGCAGACTCGGTCTGCATTATTATTAATGAAGAAATGACAGAGGTCCGTGATTTCCTGGAACAGCAACATTTGCCGGTGCCGCTTCACGTTGTGGTGAAGTCTACTCCCGATTCATTTCATAGCTTTTATGAACTGATGCCTTATTTGAAGGGAGAAGGTAAATTTTGTCTTACTACGGTAGATCCGATTTTCCGTGAACCGGAGTTTTCGGATTATATCCGTGCTTTTCGGGAGAGTGATAAAGAGGATGCCTTGATGGCAGTAACCGACTTTATTGATGACGAACGCCCGTTATATGTCAAGACCCATCCTGATAATCTGAAAATTGTGGGGTATGCCAGTGAATCGTATCCCGATTGCCGGTACATTTCCGGGGGAATTTATTGTATGAATCAAAAGGCTCTTTCTCTGTTGCCTGCTGCCATGGAGAAAGGAGTATCTCGTATGCGTGGCTTTCAGCAGTATTTAGTGGACGCTGGACTGCAGGTACAGGCCTATCCTTTTTCAAAGGTAATAGACATCGATCATGCAACAGACGTTGAAAAAGCCGAACGCTTTTTAGAAGAACAGACTATTAAATGAAATCATATACTTTTGCGGGAATACAGCGATATTCCCTTTTCTCTCCCAATCATGTCGGGAACGATGCTGCTATCTTTTCTGCTGTGGCCCAGTATCTGGAAGAAAATGGCCATAGGGTCAATCTATATACCGAGCAGGAGTTTCTGACCAATCCTTTAAATGAGAAGTTTGTTTTCACAATGATGCGTAGCAAAGCTGCTGTCCGTAACTTGCAAAAAGTTGAAAGAAAAGGAGTGGTGGCTGTCAATTCTGCTTTCGGCATTGAGAATTGCACGCGTGAGCAGATGACTGCTTTATTATTAAAACATCAGGTTCCTCATCCCGAAAGTCTTATCTGGGATGTTCACGAGGAACTTCCGGTTAGTCTTATCGAATCGGAATTCGAACCCTGCTGGGTGAAGCGTGCCGATTTTCATGCCATCCATAAAGAAGATGTGACGTATATACGGACTTGTAGCGAGTTGCGGGAAGTGATGGCCGAATATGCGTTGCGCGGTATCGAGCGTGTCGTGATAAACAAGCATCTGGCAGGTGATTTGATCAAGTTTTACGGTGTTTCCGGTACCGGATTTTTCTATTGGTTCTATCCGTTGGAAGGACATCATAGCAAATTCGGTTTAGAAGCTATTAATGGTGCTCCGAAAGGTATCTCCTTTTCAGAGGATGCGTTGTGTCATATTTGTGACGAGGCGGCGAAAGTGCTGCAAGTCGATGTATATGGCGGTGATTGCATCGTATCTCCGGACGGTAGTATTCGTATTATCGATTTTAACGATTGGCCGAGTTTTGCCCCTTGTCGTAAAGAAGCGGCCATAGCCATCGGGCAGGCTGTTCTGCAAAAAACTAAAAATGCGGATTTATGAGTAATGAAATAAGTAAAAACGGATTGGAAGCAACTTTAAAATCGGCGGATACCGAAGAGTGGATCGATTTGTTGTTTTACCGTCCTGTCGGTTACCGATGGGCGCTTCTTTTTCATAAAATGGGAGTTACTCCCAATGCGATAACGATTGCTTCCATCTTTTTGGGAGTTGCGGCAGGGATATTGTTTTATTACAACGATCTTTTGCTGAATGTGATAGGCATGTGCCTGTTGGTTTGGGCCAACATGTACGACAGTGCCGACGGACAACTGGCACGTATGACCGGACAGAAGTCCGAGATCGGACGGATATTGGACGGTGTGTCCGGTGATTTTTGGTTTATCTCTATCTATGCAGCCATCTGTTTGCGCTTGACTCCGGAGTGGTCTTATTGGATCTGGATACTGGCAGCCGTGACCGGCTTGTGTCATAGCAAGCAGGCAGCAATGGCCGATTATTACCGGAACATTCATCTTTTCTTTTTGAAAGGGAAATCGGGTAGCGAACTCGATAATTATGTGCAGCAAAAAGCCATTTACAACTCTTTGTCCTGGAAAAAAGATTTCATCCGGAAACTCTTCCTTTGGTTTTATTGCGATTATACCCGTTCTCAGGAGCGTCTTACTCCGGCTTTCCAGCGTTTTTTCGCTTTGTTGCAGCAACGATACGGTGCAGTGGCTCCACAGGAGATCCGTGACGAATTCCGCCGGGAGAGTCTGCCGTTGATGAAATACACCAACATTCTCTCTTTCAATACCCGGGTGACCGTTCTCTTCATCAGTCTGCTCATCAATGAGCCGTGGCTGTATTTTGTTTTTGAACTCACGGTGCTGAACGGACTGTTGATTTATATGATCTGGCAGCACGAGCGGTTGAGTAATAAGTTGTACAAAGAAATACAGATGTCATAATGAATAGCAAATTCCGAAATATCTTTCTGGTCTTTGGAGTGGTGGCTGTGGTTATCATGCTTTTCACGTTCGATGTGTCGTACGATGATTTGCTGAATAATTTAAGGCGTGCCGGTTTTTACCTTCCGTTGGTTTTATTACTTTGGCTGTTTATCTACTTGATAAATACCCTTTCGTGGTATATCATTCTCCGGAGTGGAGGAAAAACCTCTCCGTTGGGTTTTATGCAGTTGTATAAGTTTACGGTTTCGGGATTTGCCCTCAATTATGTCACTCCGGTGGGACTGATGGGAGGAGAGCCTTACCGGATCATGGAGCTGACTCCGTTTGTAGGGATGGAAAGGGCTACTTCGTCGGTCATTCTCTACGTGATGATGCATATCTTTTCGCATTTCCTGCTGTGGCTCAGTTCCGTATTTATTTATGTCTGTGTTTATCCGGTAAGTTGGGAGATGGGGATTGTTTTGGGATTGATAACCGCTCTCTGCCTGTTTCTCGGCACTCTGTTTGTGAAAGGATATCGTCATGGCATGGCGGTGGCATGTGTACGTATGGGAAGCCACATCCCTTTTTTGAAGCACCGTGTCATTCGTTTCTCGGAAACCCATAAGGAGAAACTTGAAAATATAGACAAACAGATTGCTTTGCTTCATCAGCAGAAAAAGAGTACTTTTTACAGTGCTTTGTTTTTGGAATATTCGGCGAGAATCGTCAGTTGTCTGGAAGTATGGCTCATTCTGAATGTGCTGACTACAAATGTCAGTTTTGTAAACTGCATCCTCATCGTGGCTTTTTCTTCCTTGCTGGCCAATTTGCTGTTTTTCCTTCCCATGCAGTTGGGAGGGCGCGAAGGTGGTTTTGCTTTGGCAGTGGGAGGACTTTCCCTATCGGGAGCCTATGGTGTGTATGCGGCACTTATCACACGGGTACGTGAGTTGTTCTGGATCGTTATCGGTCTTGCATTAATGAAAATAGGAAATAAAAAATGATACATACGGAAAAAGTAAAAGCGCTGGCTTTTGATTTTGGCGGTACACTCGATTCGCCGTTTATGCATTGGATGAAGATTTATCTGAAGCTCTATGGCGAGGAGTTGCATTTACCGCTTACGGGAGAGAATTTCAGAGACTCTTATGTGTATGCCGAACAGATGATGGAGCGCTTGCAACTGGTGAAAACCTCACATTCATTGCTTGAAACACAGTCTTTCAAAACCCGTTTGCAATTTGATGATCTGATCAGAAGGGGGATTCTGCCGGATACGCAAGAGAACAGGGAAGAACTGCCGGAGCGTGCGGCACGTCTTGTGACTGATTTTTCTTCCCGTTATGTGATTCTTTCGAAAGAGGTGTTGGAACCGTTGTCAAAACGGTATACATTGTTGTTGGTATCCAATTATTATGGTAATTTGAAGAAGATAGTAACCGATTTGGGTATCGTATCTTATTTCTCTTCAATAACCGATTCTACACTGGAAGGAATCCGCAAACCGGATGCTGCTTTGTGGAAGTTAGCTATCGACCGTGCCGGATTTGCTCCGGACGAGGTAGTCGTGATAGGCGATTCGGTGAAGAACGATATTCTTCCGGCTTTGTCTTTGGGGTGTCAGGTGGTGAAAGGGTGTCCTTCTATGGCTGATGTAACCGAAGATGTGTCCTGCATCACTTCCTTGAAAGAACTGCTGGACATTTTGTAACAGGCTCTCTTTTAATTGGAGAAGTTATTATTGTTTGCCTTACACTTCTTTCTGGCAGGTACTCCTTTTTCCCAAAGGAAGAGAAGCCATGCAGCGTGATTTTTACATTTGATGGAGGTGAAATAGATAATTAAAAAAACAGAAGTCGATGAATAATTTTATCTTTTACAGTCCCACCGAATTTGTATTCGGTAAAGATACGGAAGCGCAAACAGGCGCTTTGACTGTTAAGTATGGTGCTAAGAAAGTGATGATTGTTTATGGAGGCGGTTCGGTGATACGCAGTGGCTTATTGTCACGTGTGGAAAGTTCACTGAAAGGAGCTGGAATCGAATACTGCATGTTGGGTGGCATACAGCCCAATCCGATCGATACCAAAGTGTACGAAGGTATCGATCTCTGTCGGAGTGAAAAAGTCGATTTTTTGTTGGCTGTAGGCGGTGGATCGGTGATAGATACTGCCAAAGCGATAGCTGCCGGCGTTCCTTATCCCGGTGATTTTTGGGATTTCTATATTGGTAAGGCCAAAGTGACGAAAGCTCTGAAAGTAGCGGTAGTGCTTACCATTCCTGCCGCCGGTAGCGAGGGTTCCGGTAATACCGTTATCACTAAAGTTGATGGCTTACAAAAACTTAGTCTCCGTGTGCCCGAACTGTTGCGTCCTGTTTTTGCGGTGATGAACCCCGAACTTACCTATACGCTTCCCCCTTTTCAGACGGCTTGTGGCATTGCCGATATGATGGCGCATATCATGGAACGTTATTTCACCAACACGAAGGAGGTGGAAATCGCTGATCGTCTTTGTGAAGGAACCCTTCTTGCTATTATCAAAGAAGCGTCTACGGTGATGAAAGAACCGGAGAATTACGGTGCCCGCGCCAACTTGATGTGGTGTGGAACTATTGCCCACAATGGTACATGTGGAGTCGGTTGTGAAGAAGATTGGGCTTCTCACTTTCTGGAGCATGAGATCAGTGCCATTTACAATGTGACTCATGGTGCCGGTCTTTCCGTAATTTTCCCTGCCTGGATGACTTGGATGACAGAACACAATATGGATAAGATCGTTCAATATGCTGTTCGTGTATGGGGTGTTCCGGAAGCAGATGATAAAAAAGCGGTTGCTTTGGAAGGGATTGCCCGGTTGAGAGCTTTTTTCAAATTCATTGGTTTGCCTGTTACTTTTAGAGAGTTGGGTATTGAGCATCCGGATATTGACCGTCTGGCCGATAGTCTTCATCGAAATAAAGGCGAGTTGGTAGGCAATTATGTGAAGTTGACAAAAGAAGACAGTAAAGAAATCTACCGATTGGCTTTGTAAGGAAAATACCAATATACGTACTGCCCCGTTACATATATCCTAATTTATCGTTAGGTATATTGTAACCATGTTAATAACGTATTCTTGTATACGGAGAATAGTTGTTATTGATTATGAAAAAAATATTTATTCTATTGATATATAATAATTTAATAGGCGCAATTTCTATTTTAGAAGTTAGAAAGAACTTTTTGAATTGGAGGGATGCTTTATTTATACTTGTCAATTAAGTAACTTCGTTATTGTCTGTATTGGACATTTCATATTGACAGATTTCTGTTGTTTATATGTAATGTGTTGATTCTTAACAAGTAAAAAGTAATTTTTTATATTACATAAGAGTATGTATTTTTGATTGTGTTAACGATATACTTTTACTATGCAAAAGTGTATATTCTTCATATGGAAAAACATATACCTTTATATAATAAAAATCTATTGTTAATTATCTATGTTAATAATGTTAGTGTAAAATGTGAGAGACAGCATCTTTTTATAAAAAATCCGGTTTGGATAAAGAGTGTATAGAGTAGGAAGGCATTCATTTAGAAAGACAGTGTAGCTGGCGAGAGAACGTAATAGATGATATATCGAAAAAACTATACCCTAAAAGTTAGATATAAAACTTTTAGGGTATAGTATTATTATAACCAGAGGTATATCAAGATTATCCGAAGTTATTGGCGTTTTTATTTTGTACCGTACGCACCAAAGTGAGCTTGTACGGCTGGTGAGGTATATGTTTTTCCACCTACGCTTAGTCCGGTCGTACCGAAGTATGGAGCTGCAAAAGTCTCGGAAGCGGAAGCTGCACCCGACAATACGGGAGAACCGGATTGTACATGGAAATCCCAATTGTCATTGTAATCGTACGAAGTAAGTTTTGTGCTATTGATGTCAAAATTCACAAACTTCGGATCTTTGGAATCTGTTTGGGTAGCGATGATGCTGTGGGCATCGACAACGCCTTGATAGTAGCTTTTGTGTGCATAATTGTAGCCTTCCCAAGCATAGGCTACGCCACTCTCTTTTTCGCCGTTGAATACGATATCACTTTTTTGATTGCCTGAAGCATAGTAATTGTAATCGATGACAGAGGCTGAGGCATAACCCTCTTCCGGATCGTTGGGCAGATTGTAAGAAGGAGTTTGAGCACGGAACTTACAGTTTACCATTAGATTGTTGAATACATTGGCCAAAACATTCTTTTCTGCATATACACAACCGCCTTTTTCTCCGTCGCGGCGCCATCCTGCATTTATGATAGTATTGTTGTAAGCTTGTATTTTGGCCTGTTTTCGTGTTTCGCTCTGACCGGAACTCGACAGTTTCAAACCATTGGTGTTAGGACTGAACATTACATTGCCCGCTACATCTGCTACACAACCACATTTTACATTTACAGCTTCAGCACCATCAAAACCGTTGGCAGCAAAGATGTTGTTGGCAATAATGGCGTTACCTCCCATCATGTAGATACCGTCCGACCAGCCGTTGCGCAGGATGGAGTTGGTGATGACATAACGTCCGTTTATATTATTTGTTGTAATTTGCGGATATGCATCGTCACCGGCAGTGTATTCTTCTCTGTTGGCTGCAGGAGAACCTGTTATTACTTGCCCACCGGTATATTCGATGATGGTATGGTCAATCAGCATCTCTGCGCAATTGGCTGTTGCCACGATACCACCCCACATGGCATCTTCGTTGAAAATATTATTGTGTGTACGTAGTTCTTCGGCTATGGAGAAACGTATAGGGTTTGTAATTGTACCTTTACAATAAAGGTTGCCGTCAACGGTAAATTCGATGGGGGCGTGATTGGCTCCTACACCATCCGTGCTGAATATAACCTGTACCCCTTCTTCGATGGTTAGTGATTTGCCGGCAGGTACGGTGAGGTGTCCCGTTACGTTGATGGTTGAATGGGCTTCCCAGATACCTTCCACTTCTCCTGATACGTTTTCGGTTGTTCCCTGTTCCTCATCATTATTGCCTTTGATATCATTGTCGTCGCTACAGGCAGTCCAGGTCATAGCCATCAGGACTGCATAAATAAAATAATGTTTTAGTTTCATAATTGAATGAATATTGGTTAATGAGTAATTTTTTAATAATGGATAATGAGTGTTTAATCTGTTTTGGGGTGAAAGGTCAGAGCCTGAAGCGTGCTCCGATCATCAGTGACTGTCCATGCCATGATTTACGTTCCACCAGATTACTGTTATCACGTTCGCTATCTACATTTGCGGTACGTTCGCTTTGGTGTACATAGCGTAATACCGGTATGTTGAGTAAGTTAGATGCTTTCAGGAAAAGACAGAAACCACGTGGCAGTGTTTTTTCAATTGAAGCATCCAGTTGAGTATATCCTTTTTCCCAGATATCGTTGTCTGCCCAGTTGGAGATATCGCTTAATCGTTTGCCGGTGTATCCCATGGCTAACTGTCCTTCCCATCCGTGTTTGCTGTCTTTCAATAGAAAAGAGATATTGGCTACATGAGCTGCTTGTCCGAATAAAGGGCGTGATTGGGTGGTGGTAGTTACTTCCGACCCCTGCATTACACGTTTTTCTGTTGTTATTTTAGAATAGGTATAGGTGTAGTTGGCTTTGATACCCAGCCAGTTGAAGTATTTTAAAATATCCACTTCCAATCCCCAATTGTTGGCCGTACCAAAATTCATTGGTTTGTAATAGGTATCCTGCCCTTCATTGAGTAGACCATATTCGATCGGGTCTTTGATATTTTTATAGAACAGTCCTACCATGAGTTGTTCGGATGATCGGGGAAAGAATTCATAACGCAGGTCGATATTATCAGCTACGGTATGCTTTAGCTCGGGATTTCCCTTCTCCTTATAGTCTTCATTGATGATGGAGTAGGGTACGATTTCAAAAAAACTGGGACGGTTGATGGCCCGTGCATAGGAGAAACGCAGGTTTCCATTGGAATGTATTGCATATTTGGCATGAAAGCTGGGTAATATGTCGGTATAGCGTTGGTTACCTTCGGGAGCGGCGTTTCCCGTAGGAAACTTTAAAGTATATCCTTGATCGGTATGTTCTATACGTACGCCGGCAATAAGTTCCCATTGACTGATTGTATATTTCACCATACCATATCCGGCCCCGACTTTTTCAGTTGCATCATAGTTTAACGGGTCGCTGATATTTCCGTAAGCACGTGGCGTGAACTGTATTTCATCAAAGTTATGCCAGTCTTTGTCGATATATTGCGGATTACCCGAACCTGTAGCGGAGTTGAATGTATATTCATTAAAAAAACTGTCACGTTTCTTGTCACGATACATACCTCCAGCCAAGAAATCCAATACGCTGTTGCTGCCGGTTTTCCATTTATAAGAGAGGTCGATATATCCTGCGAGGTCTTTGTCTGAGTTGTGCTCCCAACGGCGTGTAGCTGCACCGGAGGATGCTACGTGCGAACCGATGAGGAATATTTCGGCATTGTCCGGGGTTTCACTGTACGCTTTTGAGTAGACAGCCGACCAGTTCAGCTTCAATGTGCCATCATTCAAAAAGAGATGTTCTCCCCTCAACGTAGAGTTGTATATGTATTGATGAACCCATTTCATCCGGATGGCACGGTCTTGATCGTCCGAGCCATCACGTACTTCGGCTTCGTCCATATCCATATAGCCGTTGTACCAGGTCAGTTTATGATTGCGGTTAAAGTCATAGTCGAGATTGGCATGCGCGCCGATACGGGTCTGTTGTGTGGAGTAATTCCTGTATTCGATGCCGTTACGCGTTTTCCCCGGTTGATAATAAAGTTCGCTTTCTTTGCCGCGATAGGTATTTAGGTAGCTTCCAGCCAGCATAATACCTAACCGTTCGTTGAAAAAACGATCTCCGTAGGAGAGGCCGGCAGTAAGGTCGGGTAACGGACGTTTCCATGTCATATGGAGATTGTCGGTAGTGAAATCCTTCATGGTGACTTTATAGTTTTTGGGAAATCCTGCCGCTTCATAAGGAGATTTTGAAGAAATGTCATTATGAGCAAACGATTGGAAGTCTCGCCCGAGGTACATTGCATTGTATCCTGTGGAAAGATTGACCGTGAACTGACGTTCCGACGGAGCGTCTTTCATTACAAGGTTGACAGCTCCGCCGATTCCGTCGCCTTCAAGGTTGGCGGTGAGTGATTTGGTCACTTCCAGACGGTCGAGCATTTCTGAAGGAAAAATATCAAGTGGTACAAAGCGGTTTTTATTATCCGGACTCGGTATTTTTACTCCGTTTACTAACGTATAGTTATATCGTTTGTCCATCCCCCGAAGGATGGCATATTGTCCTTCTCCGCTGCTATTACGTTCAATGGTTACTCCCGACATACGTTGTATGACATTGGCTACCGTAATATCCGGAGAGAGTTCGATGGCTTTTGCGCTCATTACATTCACCACGTTCATTGCCTGTTTTTCAATGGCACGTGCTCCGGCTTCGGTGCGTCCCGGATTACGGGCAGTGATAGTGACACCTTCCAGTAGAATGTCATCGCTATCTAATGGGATCTCTATTTCCGAGTCTTTTTGTTCTATCTGGAGTTCATAACGTTTATAGCCTACATATGTACATATGATTGTAAATTTCTCATGGGGTACTGAAAGGTTGAAACTTCCATCCAGTCCACTGACTACACCTTTTGTAGGGTTTTCTTTTACTATGATGGAGGCTCCGATAATTTCCTCCCCTGTTTTTGAATCTCTGATTTTACCTTTAATTTCTCTGGCATTTGCACCAAACGATAATAGTAGGAGTAAACTGATAGCTGCTTTTAATTTCATAAAGAATGTTTAACCTTTGTTTTTCCGGTGCAAAAGTAGAGGGCATGAATTTCATCACTGTTGCAGGAATATTTCATTTTTATTACCAAACAGGATGCCGGTATGGTGTAATAGAAATGTAATTGTTTTGTCGTTTTTTGGTAAAAGTCATTGCGATGGAAAACCATTACCTTTGCAGCGTTTTCAATAATATATTATATTAAAAGTATGAAAATTAGAAATCTATTTTTTCTTGCCCTGTTGATTATAAGTAATTGGGCTGGTGCTCAGATCACCGATTATTCTGTCTTTGAGGATAAATTGAATTTTTACGTAGCCAATGATTTGGGACGTAACGGATATTACGATCAGAAACCTATTGCTGAATTAATGGGGATAATGGCCGAAGAGGTAGGTCCTGAATTTATTCTTGCTACGGGTGATGTACATCATTTTGAGGGGGTACAAAGTGTGAATGATCCTTTGTGGATGACAAATTATGAACTTATTTACTCGCATCCCGAATTAATGATAGACTGGTTTCCTCTGTTGGGTAATCACGAATATCGTGGTAATACGCAGGCAGTATTGGATTATAGTAAGGTGAGTCGCCGTTGGGAGATGCCTGCCCGTTATTATACTAAGACATTTGAAGAAAAAGGGACTACATTGCGTGTGGTTTGGGTAGATACGGCTCCGATGATCGATAAGTATCGTCAGGACAGTGAGCAATATCCTGATGCTTGTAAGCAGGATTATCAGAAACAACTGGCATGGATAGACTCTGTATTGACTGTTGCCAGTGAGGACTGGGTGATCGTAGCCGGACATCATCCCATTTATGCGGAGACTTCGAAGTCGGATAGCGAACGCATTGATATGCAGGCGCGTCTTGATCCGGTTCTTCAAAAACATAAAGTAGACATGTACATTTGCGGACATATCCACAATTTCCAACATATACGTGTCCCGGGAAGCAATATTGATTATGTCACTAATTCGGCTGGTTCATTGGCGCGTAAAGTGAAGCCGATTGAAGGAACGGTTTTCTGTAGTTCTGATCCGGGCTTTTCTATTGTTACGGTTAGTTCAGAGAAACTGGAATTGCGCATGATTGATAAGAAAGGTAACGTATTGCATACGGTGACCAGGCAAAGAAAATAAATGTTGTCACATCTGTAAATGTTACAGTCTGTACCGGAAAAAGATAACGACGTTTAATGGTTTCCATGGATAATAAAGTTTTGGATATAAACATTATTGTCCGTGGGAATTGTTTGTTTTAATATTTCCGGAAAAAATCGGCCAAATAGATCAATATGTTATAAGCTTGATAGATTTTGCCAATGGACAATTGGCCTCTTTGAGCCCTTTGGCCAGCATCTTGGCGTTTAGTTCCGCACCTTTTTTAGAGGTGTGTGTATGGTCATGATTATAGTAAGCGGCGGCTTTTTCCTGTCCCTCCTTATCCAGATAATCGGCCGTGAGGTTATGCAGATCGATAAACAGGGCGCCGGTTTGTTCGGCCACTTCCCGCATCCATATTCCATATGTATCGTTCCGTCGTTCTATTTTTCCGTTTTTCCATCGGTTGCGTGGAGTTAGACTTACCAGAACAGGGATACCTCCTTTTTCGCGCACATCGCCTACGAATTTGCGAAGGTACCATCCGAAGGAGTAGACGACTTTGTATTTTCGGGTTGCTTCCATCCGGTAAACATGACTGGTGTCTGCTGTTCCACGGATTACTCCCCGCGCTTTTTTTGTGTTTATATCTCCTATGTCGTTATGTCCGAACTGGATAAATACATAATCTCCCGGTTGTATGCTGTTGTATACCCTGTCCCAGTGTCCTTCGTCAAGATAAGTACGGGTACTGCGGCCGGCAACAGCACAATTCATGAGTGTAACTTTTGTAGTGTCGAAAGCACAGCCGGCTACGCTTCCCAATCCCCACATACCATCCTCTTCTTTATCGGCATTCTTTACGGTAGAGTCTCCGGTAAAGAAAATAACAGGTTTGCCTTTCTTACGTTTTAATCCATTTACAACAGGCGTCTGCAATGGCTTGAGGTACTTTTTTAATTCCAGTTTTTTACAGGATGCGATACCTTCGGCAGCCGATCCGGCATTGATTTGTGCACCGAACTCGCTGGTATGTATCTTATCGAGGTAAAACATGTAATTGACTTTCTCCCTACCGAAACGTTCGAACTTATTTGCTGTGATATCTTCAAGATCGATGAACGGTACTTTCTGCTCTTTGCATATTGCTTTTATCCAGGGAGTGAAAGAGTCGTCTTTTCGTACGATGCGTTTTCCATCGGCTGTCCAGGCATTGCGCGGAGTGAGCGATAAGAGTACGGGATTGGCACCGGCAGCTCTGGTGTCGGCTATGAAGCGGCGCATGTATTCACCATAGCTGTATACGGTTTCCCGGATATCGGTTTCTTTGATGGTGACAAGTAGGGAGTCTTTACCTGTTCCCGGTATACTGGCACGTGCTCTTCCTTCGTCAAAAGGGCCATTGTCATTATGTCCAAGCTCAACGATTACCCAGTCTCCGGGCTTTAATCCTTTACGCACATCCGGCCATAAACGGTTATAAAAGGTGCGGCTGCTTGTACCTCCTAATGCATGATTTTCTACGGTTATGCGGTTTTCATCAAAATATTGTCCTATGAAATATCCCCATCCCCATTGTCCGTTGTTGCCGTTGCCAAGTGTGCCGGTACGCATGGTAGAGTTTCCTACCAGAAACAATACAGGGTTGTTTCCTTTGCGTGAAGAACCGGCTTTCGGTCTTACCGTGTTCGCTTTGTTCAGGCTGTCTAATGTAAGGTCGGTGACTTTGTTTACGTCGACCATTCCCCGGGGGATTTGAGTGGATTGGTTCTGTGCGGTTAAAACTCCTGCCCATATGCAGGCAACGACTGTAAATATGTGTTTTCTCATGTGAGTGGTGGTGTTATGTAATTCTTGGTATAACAAAGAAAGGCAACCTGTTCAGCTGCCTTTCTTCTATCACTTAATCTCGATTTCTTCCTTCATGTCGATCTCCTCTCCGTTGGAATCATAGAATACGTATTCCAGGAAAGCGAGCTTCTGACTCGGAATGATCTTAATGCCGAATCCGTACTTCATCTGCCACTTGCGTTTCAGAGAAACGAGTCCCTGATTGACGTACGCAGCGATGTACGGGTGGATGTGTAACGAGAATTTCTTTATCTTCAATTTATTGACCAGGTAATCAATTTTACTCTCTAATGTATCTGTGAACAGGATAGACGACTTGATCGTGCCTTTACCAAAGCAGGTGGGGCAGGTTTCGGTCGTATTTACATCCATAGCCGGACGTACACGCTGCCTTGTAATCTGCATCAGGCCGAATTTGCTGAGCGGCAGAATGTTGTGGCGTGCCCTGTCTTTCTGCATGTTGGTACACATACGTTCGTAAAGCTTTTGGCGATTTTCCGCTTCATTCATGTCAATGAAGTCTACGACTATGATACCCCCCATATCTCTCAATCTTAATTGGCGTGCCAGCTCGTCGGCGGCTCCCAGGTTTACTTCGAGTGCGTTACCTTCCTGCCCGTTGGCATTCTTGGTGCGGTTACCGCTGTTCACGTCTACTACGTGAAGCGCCTCAGTGTGCTCAATAATCAAGTAGGCACCACTCTTGTAGGATACTGTTTTGCCAAAAGATGATTTGATCTGTTTGGTGATACCGAAATTGTCGTAAATGGGAAGTTGCCCTTTGTACAGTTTTACGATGTCTGCCCGGTCGGGGGCGATAAGTGAAACGTAGTCTTTGATCTCATTGTACACCGCCTCGTTATTGACGTAAATATTTTCAAAAGAAGGATTGAAGAGGTCGCGCAATAGTCCTACGGCACGGCTTGTTTCTTCATAAATCAACGTCGGGAATTTGGTGGCTTTTTGTACTTTGGTGATAGCTTCTTCCCAGTGCTTGAGCAATACTTTAAGTTCTCCGTCGAGTTCGGCAACACGTTTTCCTTCGGCTACCGTACGAACAATCACACCGAAGTTTTTCGGTTTGATACTCATTAGTAGTTGCTTAAGGCGGGCGCGTTCTTCGCTCGATTTAATTTTTTGTGAAACAGAAACCTTATCATTGAAAGGGATCAGTACTAAATATCTTCCGGCAAATGAAAGTTCGGAAGTAAGTCTCGGTCCTTTTGTTGAGATCGGTTCCTTTACAATCTGCACCACTACTTCTTGTCCTACCTTTAGCGTATTGGCTACTGTGCCGTCTTTGTCCAGGTCGGGAAGCAGGGTTGCTTTAGAAATTGAATTTAGCTTTTTCTTGTCGCTTAAAGTTTGCTTTACGAACTTTTCGAGTGAATTGAATTGAGGACCCAGGTCTAAATAATGAAGGAAAGCATCTTTCTCGTAACCAACGTCCACGAAGCAGGCATTTAGGCCGGGCATCAATTTCTTGACACGCCCCAAATACATATTACCCACCGAAAAGGAGATATTTCTTCCTTCGCTTTGAAGTTCCACCAGGCTCTTGTCCTCGAGTAGGGCGATGGATACTTCTTTGGGTTGTACGTCTACTACTAATTCGCTTGTCACAATTGTTTCCTAATTATTTGGTTTTAAAAAATGAACAAATGAATTTGAATCTTGTTCATTGGAATCGGGCATTTAAACAAAGAACAAACTCGAAAGACATTCGCTTCACAAGTTTGTTCCTTATTTTTGTCCAGATCAGACTAAAAATTACTTTTTGCTTTTATGTCTGTTCTTTCTTAGTCTTTTTTTACGCTTGTGCGTAGACATTTTATGTCTTTTTTTCTTTTTTCCGCTTGGCATAGCTTGAAATTTTTATGGTTAATACTCTTGTTTATTATTTCTTTACGGCGATTGTAAATGTCTTCGCTGGCTTAAATGCCGGAATATTATGTTCAGGGATGATAATTGTAGTATTCTTGGAAATATTACGAGCTGTTTTCTGAGCTCTTTTTTTCACTACGAAGCTACCAAACCCACGAAGGTAAACATTCTCATCTTTCGCCAAAGAATCTTTCACTGCGTCCATAAACGCTTCAACAGTTGTCAATACTGCCACTTTGTCAATTCCGGTGTTCTTTGCAATTTCGTTTACAATATCTGCTTTAGTCATTTTTCCTTAAAAAAAATATTATTACTATGTTCTTTCTAATTTTTTGGACTGCAAATATATAGCTTTTTAAGCACTCAAAAAAATATATTCTGAACAATTTTAGAAAAAAGTCTCTTCCTTAAGTTTTGTTAGATTAAAAAAGAGCTACTTTTGCATGAAATAAATACTTCAATCTGTCGATATGATAGTGTATTAGCTGTTTGTGAGGTATCTCAGAAAGGGGGAAGGAGGTATTTTAGTGATTATATTGATACATTGTTTGGATGAATAATTTCAGTGAAATATTGATTAATTGGTATCGCGAACATAAGCGTGAATTGCCCTGGCGGGAGTCTTCTGATCCTTATCTGATATGGATTTCAGAAATCATTTTGCAACAGACGAGAGTGGTTCAGGGATATGATTATTTTATACGTTTTATTAAACGTTTTCCGGATGTGACGTCACTTGCCGAAGCCGATGAAGATGAGGTGATGAAATTTTGGCAGGGATTGGGATATTATTCCCGTGCACGCAATCTTCATGCGGCGGCCCGTAGCATGAACGGTGTGTTTCCTAAAACTTATCCCGAAGTATTAGCTTTGAAAGGGGTGGGAGAGTATACGGCTGCCGCTATTTGCTCTTTTGCTTATAATATGCCTTATGCGGTGGTCGACGGAAATGTTTACCGGGTACTTTCCCGCTATTTGGGTATTGAAACACCGATCGATTCCACTGAAGGTAAAAAGCTGTTTGCTTCATTGGCTGGAGAATTTTTGGATAAATCGCGGCCGGCTGTCTATAATCAGGCAATCATGGATTTTGGGGCTATACAGTGTACTCCGCAGAATCCCGCTTGTCTTTTTTGCCCTTTGGCCGGCAGTTGTATGGCTTTGTCAAAAAGTATGGTAGCACAGCTTCCTGTAAAGCAACATAAAACGAAGACGACAGAACGTTTTTTGAACTACATATATGTACGCGCGGGTGCCTGTACTTTTATTAATAAACGGACGGGAAACGATATTTGGAAAAATCTTTTCGAACTGCCTTTGATAGAGACAGCATCATCTGTTACGGAAGAAGAGTTGTTGGCGCTTCCGGAATTTATAAAATTGTTTGATAAGGAGGAAGTGCCGGTGGTTCGTTCCATCTGCCGAAATGTGAAACATGTGTTATCGCACCGGGTTCTTTATGCTAATTTTTATGAAGTTGTTCTGCCGGAAAAAACAAAATCTTTCTCATCGTATTTAAAGATAAAAACGAATGAATTAGAGCAATATGCCGTGCCAAAACTGATACATGCCTTTCTGGAGAAATATGTATAAAAACTTGTTTCGTGTTGTATTTCTATTTAATTTTGGCACAAAATAATATAAATATAGAATAATATGTCAGTTAATAAAGTGATATTGTTAGGAAATGTCGGTCAAGATCCTAAAGTGAAATATTTTGATTCCGGATCGGCTGTTGCTACTTTTTCTCTGGCAACGACAGATCGTGCTTATACCTTAGCTAATGGTACTCAAGTGCCGGAAAGAACGGAATGGCATAATATTGTAGCTTCTAATCGTTGGGCTGAAATTGTGGATAAATATTTGCATAAAGGTGATAAACTGTATGTGGAAGGGAAATTGAGGACACGTACTTATACAGATCAGGCGGGTGCTACTCGTTATGTGACAGAAGTATATGTGGATTATTTTGAGATGCTAACACCCAAAAGTGGATCTTCCGGTGGTATTTTACCAACTTCTTCTGTACAACAACCTGTAAATCAGTCACAAATTCAGCAGACGCAACAATCGCAGACTGCCCCTATACAGAATAATCCGGCAGATGATTTGCCGTTTTAAAAAAGATAATGAATAGTTAAAAACCTCATCTGTTGAAAGTTGAAAATTGCTATACGGCATGATGATATTGATAATTTTCAACTACTTGTTTTAAATCCTCAATTTTCAACTGATAAGGTTTTCAACTTTCATCCATATCAATAATTGTTTAACTAAAAACCAAGATTTTGGACCCAGACGCTTATTTATGCCAGTTGGCAGATATTTTTAATGGTATAACTGTAAACCCACCTTCTTTTTCGGCAATTGTAGCTATCGTTTTAGCCGGTGTGCTTCTGCTCGCCTCCGGTTTCGCTTCCGCATCGGAAATTGCTTTTTTCTCATTATCTCCTTCCGATCTCAATGAAATAGACGAGCGTAATCATCCTTCCGATGAAAAAATCAGTAGTTTGCTTGGAGATTCCGAAAGTTTGCTGGCAACCGTGCTGATCACTAATAATTTTGTGAATGTTACCATCATCATGCTTTGCAATTTCTTCTTTATGAATGTTTTTGTTTTTCATTCAGCGCTTGCGGAGTTCTTGATTTTGACGGTGATTCTTACATTCCTGTTGCTGCTTTTCGGTGAGATCATGCCTAAGATTTATTCAGCACAGAAAACGTTGGTGTTCTGTCGTTTTGCAGCTCCGGGTATCTATGTTTTACGGAAAGTTTTTCGTCCTGTTTCTGCCCTTCTCGTGCGTTCCACAACTTTTCTGAATAAGCGTTTTACGCGTAAGAATCATAATATCTCAGTCGATGAGCTTTCACAGGCATTGGAACTGACGGATAAAGCCGAACTTACTGAAGAGAATAATATACTTGAGGGTATCATTCGTTTTGGTGGAGAAACAGCCAAAGAGGTAATGACTTCACGTCTCGACGTAGTCGATTTGGATATACGTACCTCTTTCAAGGATGTGATGAAGTGTATTGTGGAGAATGCCTATTCACGAATTCCCATCTATTCCGGTTCTCGTGATAATATTAAAGGGGTACTTTATATAAAAGACCTTTTGCCCCATGTGAATAAAGGGGATACTTTTCGCTGGCAATCGCTGATACGTCCGGCCTATTTTGTGCCTGAGACAAAAATGATAGATGATCTTTTACGTGATTTTCAAGCCAATAAAATACACATTGCTATTGTTGTCGATGAATTCGGAGGAACTTCCGGCATTGTGACCATGGAAGATATCATTGAAGAGATTGTAGGTGAGATTCATGACGAATACGATGACGAAGAACGTACTTATGTGGTATTGAATGATCATACTTGGATATTTGAAGCTAAAACCCAATTGACCGATTTTTATAAAATCACGAAGTTGGATGAAGATGATTTCGAAAGGATGGCCGGTGATGCCGATACGTTAGCCGGACTTCTGCTCGAGATAAAAGGGGAGTTTCCCGCACTTCATGAAAAGGTTTCTTATCTGAATTATGATTTTGAAGTACTGGAGATGGATAATCGCCGTATTTTGAAGGTAAAGTTTACTATCAATGAACCTCCGTCGGATGAGGATGCATAATTATGGCATTGTTTCTTTCTCATAAAGAACCTTTGTATCGGTGGGGTGTCTGGAAAATGGATGAATCTGTAGATACTTTGCTTGATCTGCTTCCGGAGCGGGAATATTATGAACGGGAAGTGCAGCGTTTTGTCGCTTCTCATCGCCGGTTGGAGTGGCTTTCCGTCCGTGCGTTGCTGTTTCGCCTATTGGGAGAACATAAGGAAGTCTGTTATCAGCCGAGTGGGAAACCGTATCTGGCGGATTATTCATATTTCATCAGCATTTCCCATACGAAAGGTTATGTGTCGGTTATTCTGAGTGATAAAGTGCCGGTAGGCATCGATATCGAGCAGTACGGACAACGGGTACACAGAGTGGCCCATAAATATATGCGGGAGGATGAATCGGTTCGTCTTTATAAAGAAGATGCTACCTGGAGTCTTTTATTGCATTGGTCTGCTAAGGAGGTGATGTTTAAATGTATGGATACGGACGGGGTCGATTTTCGCCAACATTTACATATAGAACCTTTTTTGCTTCAAGAGCAGGGCGATTTTACCGCTCATGAATATAGAACCGAACAGAAGCGTAGTTTTCGGATACATTATTTGCTTCACCCTGAGTTTGTAATGACTTGGAGTATTGATTGATAAAAAATGAGATAACATGAATTTGAAATATTATTTGGGTCTTCTTTTTTGGATACCGGTGATGGTCCAGTCTCAGAATGCTCCGGTCACTGTCTCTCATGAACGTTCTGCAAAGGGAGAAGTTACTTTTTATGCAGACAATACATCGTATTCTCCGTTTACGGTTGCTCTCACTTTTACCCGCCTAAGCGGAACTTCCTCTTTTCAGGAGGGAGAAACGTATAAGTCGACAGCAAAACATGGTAGAACACGATTGATAGTTTTGAGACCGGTTTCTGAAAATGAAGGGATTGGCTTTGCTTATCGTTTCAACACGGCTAAGGGTGATTTTCGGACGAAGACAGATACGAACTTTGTGTATCCCCAAAAGAACACTCTGAAAAGTTGCAGATTGTAACTGATAAGCATAAAAAAAGTCGTATCATTATTCAAAAGTAGAGTTGATACGACTTTTTTTTATTACCGATATTTATAAAGGTTTGGATCCATCTTCTTGGTTTTCTTTCTCTTTATTCATTTTGTAACTGAGTGCTCCCGAAGGGCATTTTCTGATCTGTGCGATCAGTTCCTCTGTGGTCGCGTTTTCTATCTGTACCCATGGCCTTTCTTTGGGATGGTATACGTTCGGTAGCATTTTTACGCAGATACCTGCATGCTGGCAAAGCTCCGGTTGCCAGATAATGGTCATTTCGCCATTTGTATATTCTATTTTCTTTCCCATGTTTATTATTTTTTTATTGGATATGAAAACCTTTCATCACAATGCGTCTCCATTCCGGATGTTTATGAATGTAGCCGGCAACGAACGGACAAAGTGGCACAAGGCGTAAATCTTTTTGTTCAATGTCCTTCAATGCTTTTTCAACTAATTGAGAACCGACTCCTTTACCTCCCAATGCACGAGGGACTTCTGTGTGAGTCAGGTAGATTTCTCCGTTCGGAGTTTTTATATATTCTATTTTGGCTATATGGCCATCGATACGGAATTCGTATCTACGGCTTTCTTCATTATCAATGAGTTCATATTCCTCTGTCATAATTTTCTTCATTAATTGTTTAATTTATATCTTAATAAACAGTTTATCCGGAGGTTTTGTTTGTTTGTTCTCCGGAAATTTGTAAATCAGGGCACTCTGTTTTGATTTTTAAGGGCATGTTTAAATTTTCTTCTTAAATATTAGAGTACAATCTTTAAAGGGATATGTTCGGGGTTATCGCCCCAACGGTTCGGGCAGGGATAAAGGCACTCTGCAAGAGCGGAGTATTGAAAGAGTACGGTATCGAACGCCTTATCCGCCTATCGGACAGAAGCAGCATAGAGGTTTACGACCTCGAAACGATAGCCGCCCTCGCTTTCCGTATCGAATCGTTCGGGGCGGCGAAAGTCCGTAAAGTGTTGTTGGAGAGAATAACGCATCGGTGAAAAGAGAAAACAACGGTTATCGTGTCTGTCGTTGCCGACACCGAGTCGAGCCGTCGATGGATGGCGTAACGGTCTGTCGGTCGGGGTATCAGTCCGTAATACGGTCATACCGTCGCACGGACGGAAAGGGGCTGTTTCCCGACCGCAGGAAAGCGGAGCAGTCATTCCCGTTTACAAAGGCGAAGTAAACACGGGGCTTTCCGTCGACCGCCCCGTGCAAAGAAGCCTTTGAAAACGGAAACGACCGCCCCGCCGTCCCCCACCGACCGAAAGGGGGAAATAATAAGGTGGGGTTTGGTATAGTCGGTAAAGTCAGTACAACGAGCGCGAACAGCCAAGTACACAAAGCGGATTCAATCGCCGAGCCGATAAGGCACGGGCAGACCGCCGACACGCCGCAGGGGATTTACGAAGAAAATGCCGTAATTTATTAGGGAATTTTCCGAGCCGCAATACCCCGTATCGCTGAAAATTCCCCAATAAGGCAAGGGGCAAGCCCCTCTGTACACCCCGTCGGGGACGGCTCTTTGCCACCCCCGAAGATACAAAGAATCATTGTTTCACAAGCTAAAAAAGAAAGGAATATATATGGGTTTCGTAGTATTGCACATGGAAAAGGCGCACGGTTCCGACAGCGGAACGACCGGCCACATCGAGCGTTTTATCATACCGAAGAACGCAGACCCGACACGGACGCACCTGAACCGAAAACTCGTTACCTACCCCGACGGGATTAAAGGCCGTTCGGCGGCTATGCAGAGAAGATTGGAAGAAGCGGGCTGACACGCAAAATCGGAAACAACCAAGTACGGGTAATCCGCATCACCGTGTCGGGAACGCACGAGGACATGGAACGCATCGAAAGGGAGGGGCGTTTAGACGAGTGGTGCGCTGACAATATGAAATACTTTGCCGACACGTTCGGAAAGGAGAACATCGTGGTGGCGCACCTGCATCGGGACGAGGAAACGCCGCACATACACGTCACGCTCGTTCCCATCGTCAAAGGAGAGCGCAAGCGCAGGAAAAGGGAGGAACAGACGAAGAAGCGATACTGTAAGAAGCCGACCGATACCGTAAGGCTGTGCGCCGACGATATTATGACACGCCTAAGGCTGAAATCCTACCAAGACACCTACGCCGTGGCGATGGCGAAATACGGGCTGCAAAGGGGCATTGATGGCTCGAAGGCACGGCACAAGTCCACGCAGCAGTATTACAATGAAACGAAGAAACTCACCGACAGCCTCAAAACGGAGGTAGTGGATTTGCAGCGTCAGAAAGAAACGGCGCAGGAGGAACTCAAACGGGAGAAAAAAGAGATACAGACCGAGAAGCTGAAAGGGGCGGCGACCACCGCAGCAGCCAACATCGCCGAGAGTGTCGGTTCTCTTTTCGGCAGTAACAAGGTCAGGACGTTGGAGAGGGAGAACACCGCCCTGCATAGGGAGGTCACCACGCACGGGGAAGCCATCGAAGCCCTGCAAACCCGAATACAGACCATGCAGACCGACCACAGCCGACAAATGGCGGAAGTAGAGCGGAAGCATCGCAGGGAGATAGCGGACAAGGAAGCGAAGCACAAGGAGGAAATATCGTTTCTGAAAACGGTAATCGCAAGGGCGGCGGCATGGTTCTCCTATTTCCGTGAAATGCTCCGTATCGAAAACCTCTGCCACTTTGTCGGGTTCAGCGACGGGCAGCCGGCAATGCTCGTCAAGGGAAAGCCGTTGGAGTATGCAGGGGAACTCTACTCGGAGGAACATAAACGGAAATTCAAGACCGAAAAGGCTGGGGTTCAAGTGATGAAAGACCCTACGGACGGGACGAAATTAGTTCTTGCCATCGACCGAAAGCCCATTGCCGAGTGGTTCAAGGAGCAATTCGACAAGCTAAGGCAGAACATACACCGACCCATACAGCCGCAAAGGAAAGGCAGGGGGATTTAGGGGAAATAGAGAAATAATCAGCTGTATCACAATCACTAAATTTAAGTCAATCAAATTATTGGCATTCTATGTGCATAAACGAAATAAAAGTAGTAAATTTGCCAAATAATGACAAATTGAAAAATATTCGAACGTTATTCGCACAAAAGATCAAAGCGGCTAGAGTCCGAAGCGGATTGTTGCAAAAGCAATTGGCTTCGGCTTTGAATATAGATGTCCCTATGTATAGCCGAATAGAACGCGGAGACAGGTAAGCTAAAAAGGAGCAAGTGGTATTGCTTTCGGACATCTTGAATATCGAACGGGAAGAGCTGTTGAGCCTTTGGATTGCGGATAAGATAAATGCAATTATCGGAAACGATAAAAACATTGCGGATAAAGCATTGAAGACTATAATTGACAATAGAAATGGAAATAAAGACTATACACACGCTTATCAACGGAGATAGCAGGAATCTTTCTCTTATGCCGGACAAGTCCGTCCATTTGATCATTACGTCGCCCCCGTATTGGCAATTGAAAGATTATGGGAATGACGGGCAAATAGGATTTCATGATAGTTACGAAAGCTATATCAACAATCTGAATATGGTCTGGGCGGAGTGCAATCGAGTATTGCATGACGGTTGCCGTTTGTGCATAAATATAGGAGACCAATTCGCTCGTTCCGTCTATTACGGACGTTATAAAGTGATTCCCATAAGAACTGAAATCATACGTTTTTGCGAAGCTCTCGGAATGGATTATATGGGAGCCGTAATTTGGCAGAAGCAAACAACGATGAATACGACAGGGGGAGGAGCTGTTATGGGTAGTTTTCCCTATCCTCGAAACGGTATTTTGAAAATAGATTACGAATTTATCCTCATTTTCAAAAAACAAGGTAAGGCTCCCGTTCCTGCTATCGAGCAAAAGCAATGTTCGGAAATGACCAAAGATGAATGGAATACATTTTTTGCTTCCCATTGGAATTTCGGCGGGGCTAAACAAGACGGACACATTGCAGTATTTCCTGAAGAATTACCGCGCCGTTTGATAAAAATGTTCTCTTTTGCCGGAGAAACGGTATTCGATCCGTTCATGGGTAGCGGAACAACGGCTTTAGCTGCACGTAATCTGCAACGCAACTCCATCGGATACGAAATAAATCCCGATTTCAGAAAGTTTTATGAAGAAAAAGTGTCGTCATCCATATCGTTCGGAACGGTAGAATATAAATACCGAACGGACGGGAACGCTTTCGATATAGCAAGCAAGATGGAAACCTTACCGTATCTTTTTCGCGATCCCCATAAAATGGGGAATAAGATAGACATCAAGCGTTTGCAGTTCGGTTCTCGAATAGACAAAGATAAAAAAGAAAGAGAAGAATATTTTTCGGTCAAAACGATTTTATCTCCGAATACAATCGTTTTGAATAACGGACTTACCGTACGATTGCTTGGTATCAAGGAAAAGCCATGCGTCAACGGTAATGCTACGAAATTTCTTTTGGAGAAAACCAAAGGACGCAAAGTATTCTTGCGTTACGATACGATAAAATACGATGATGAGGATATGTTGCTTTGTTATTTATACTTGGACAACAAGACCTTTATCAATGCACATATGTTGAAAAACGGGTTAGTCGATGTAGACTATTCTTTCGATTTCAAATATAAAAGTAAATTCGAAAAACTGATAAACGCATAAAAAGTTATGGATAAATATTCTATGAATTTCGGAAAAAAAGAACGCGTACTGAACTACGCTTGCCAAACATACCAATTATCTCGCCCGAATAAAGTAGGTGCTGTAATGGCTCTTATTCGCGATTGCCAACCTTTTTCGTTCGATGAATGGCAATCATGGTATTTCGAAAATGCTCATACCGCAGGAAAAAATCCGACGAAAATCACAGTCGAAAGTCTCCATGAATTGGGTGAACGGTTGTATGCAAAAATTACGGAAGTCGTGATTCCTGAATGGGAAGCAGCTTTTCGTGAATTGACAGAACAGGACTGTATCGACTATATATACAATCTGACTATAAATCGTACTTATGACGGTTATATACGAGAAAAGTCTGTAATCAATGACGGATTGGCTAAAGTTTTTCCTAATATAGACTTCGAAGAAAGCGATCCCGAATTGGATCATGCAGGAGATATCGATTATATCGCAAAAATCGGAGATAAAGCCATAGGCATACAAATCAAACCGATAACAGCGAGTGCCAATTTCGGTAGTTATTCGCTGACTGAACGAATGAAAGTGAGTTTCGAATCGTTCAAAGAACGATATGGCGGTAATGTGTTTATCGTATTCAGCTTAGATGGAGAAATTGCCAATAAAGAAGTAATAGAGCAAATTAGACATGAAATAAGTCAAATGTTGTACGTGTAGAATAGAAAAGATATACACATATCGATTCTCATGACCGAATGGATTTGAAGACAACTTGAATATATACGGTAACAAGTTATATATTGTTCATTTATGGCAGCTAAGAATATTTGTTTAGATTTCTAATTGCACTATTTCATTGCTGGGAATACCCCACATGCAATGGATGCAAAAATTCATAATGAATCCGAGCGATATTTATTAAAAGCAATTTCTGAGTTACAAAAATATGTAGGGTGTGATATATCCGTTAGGGTTGAAGCTAAAAATGAAGGTGATATAATTGACAATTTATTACTCATTTGTGATAAAATTGATATTTCAGGTATTTTAACTGCTTTGCTGGCTGGATTTGTAGGTTTGTTTTTCCGTCCTGCAATTCACAAAACAGACGAAATTAAGAATCGAATAGAAATAGCAGAAAAAATTAAAAGTGGTGATTTTTCCAAAGAAGAAGCAGAGATACTATTACAAGGTGACAAACAATTAAAGAAATGGATTAGTAAGTACTATGAAGTCCTTTCGAAAGAAGAAACAATAACCAAAATAGAAGCAAATATTCCAACTGGAGATAATCAAAATAATACTGTAACTATTGAAAAAAAGATTTCTACGGTCATGTTATTCAAGAGGGAACAAGTACTACAACAGAGATAATAAATGGAACAACTATTTATATTGTTTCTCCTGTTTTAGTAAAAGGTCGAAAATTGCCTTGGAGAGGAATTTATTCAGGACTTCCAATTGAATTCAAGATAGATGACAAGGATTTCTTGGAGCAAGTTTATGACCAAGAAATTAAATTTGGAAATGGAACTTCAATTACATGCAATTTACAGATAGAAACAAAAACGACAATTAAAGATGATATTGAAGAAGCAAAAACGTATTACATTGTCAAGCTTATAACACAATGGTCTGATGATGAGCATTTTCAATATGACACTAAAAAGTATAAAAAAATAAAGAAAGAACAAAACCAACCTAAGTAAGCTACATTATTTAGCGATGATTTTTTCGAGTGATTTGTTATTTCGTCAAAAATGGCTATCTTCGCATTCAGAAAGAGTTATTTGACAGCATAGCACCGTAAATCACTGAAAATTGCACGGTCGCTAAATCGTTACCTCTATTTCTCAAATAATTCGCTAAAAGTTTATTCTTCAATCGGTTAAGTCAAACCGATAAAAATCTAAAATAAAACATAAAAACTATTTGAACACAAAATTTATGAAAACAATGACACTACTTTTAGGATTGGCTTTGAGCTTATCCTGTTTTTCGCAAAATCAACAAGGGTATCAGAATCCGGTTATTCCCGGTTTTTATCCGGATCCGAGTGTTTGTAGCGTAGGTGATGATTATTATTTGGTCGCCAGCAGTTTCCAGTATTTCCCCGGTGTGCCGTTATTCCACAGTAAAGATTTGATCCATTGGGAACAGATCGGTAATTGTCTGACCCGCCCCTCGCAAGTATCACTTCAAGGGGCCAGCATCTGGGGCGGTATCTATGCACCTACTATTCGTTATAATGACGGTACGTATTACATGATTACGACCAATGTTACCGATAAAGGAAACTTTATCGTACATACCACTGATTTGTATGGGGAATGGTCGGAACCTGTATCAGTTAAGCAAGGTGGCATCGATCCTTCTCTTTATTTCGAAGGAGGGAAATGCTATCTGGTCAGCAATCCGGACAACTGCATTCAATTGTGTGAGATAAATCCGATGACCGGTGAGCAGTTGACCGAATCTAAACGTATATGGAATGGTACCGGTGGACGCTATCCCGAAGCACCGCATATTTATAAAAAGGATAATTGGTATTATTTGCTGATTGCCGAAGGGGGCACGGAATACGGGCATAAAGTTACTATTGCCCGTAGCCGGCATATAGACGGCCCCTACGAGTCTAATCCCGCCAATCCGATTCTTACACATATCAATATGAATGCGCAGGGCAATCTGATACAGGGGGTAGGACATGCAGAGTTCGTACAGGCTTCTGACGGTTCCTGGTGGGTACTTTGCCTTGCGTTTCGTCCGCAGACCGGTTATCATCATCTGTTAGGTCGTGAAACGTTTCTTGCCCCCATGCGTTGGGATAAAAATGCGTGGCCGGTGGTGAATGGAGATGGAACCATTGCACTGCAAATGGATGTTCCGACTCTTCCTCAGCAACCTCTTGCCAAGAAATCGCCCCGTACTGATTTTAAGGGGGAGAAACTTGGCCCGGAGTGGGTGCATATAAGAAACAATCACCCTGAGAATTACACGCTTGTTTCCGGCAAATTACGTCTGAAAGCAGCTCCTGTCAGTTTGAATGATGACAAAGCCAGTCCTACTTTTGTCGGACGCCGGCAGCAACATACCGATTTTACAGCTACCACTTCTATGCAGTTGCAAAAGGCATCTCCTGCCGATGAAGCGGGATTGACAGTATATATGTGCGAGTCGTCTCATTATGATCTTTACGTCAAGCAACTGGCGGATGAAAAGCAGGCAGTCGTACTACGCTATCGTTTAGGTGAATTGACACACACGCAAAAGGAAGTGATTGTGCCGCAAGGAAAAATTCAGCTTCGTGTAAAAGGTAACAATGAGTTTTATTCGTTTGAGTATGCTACGGATGGAAAGAATTTCCGCAAATTGGATAAAATGAACACACGCTATGTAAGTACGGAGACTGCCGGTGGTTTTACAGGAATTATTTTAGGATTATATGCTGTTGCTACTTCTGACAGTTCAAAAGCACATGCCGATTTCGAGTATTTCGAATATGAATAATAATGTGCCAATTGGCACATTATTCAATTCTTTCCAATTGTACTGTGAAGTGCCTCATCAGAGGAGCTTCCCATGCAATGCGTACACCGCGTGTAATTTCTTCTCTGCGGTCGTATACGTTTTTGAGTGCGGCGGCAATTACATCCATGTGGTTATCGGTGTAAACACGACGTGGGATAGCAAGGCGTAGTAGGTCTAATCCGTTGAAACGGTTTTCGTGGGTTATCGGATCACGATCTGCCAATAAATAACCTATTTCACATCCGCGTATGCCGGCTTCAAGATACAGTTCAACAGTCAGTGTTTGTGCCGGGAATTCTTGTTTGGGGACGTGAGTCAATACCTTTGGGGCATCTACGAAGATGGCGTGCCCACCGGCAGGACGTTGATAGGGAATACCGTATTCATCAAGTTTTTTTGCCAGATATTGCACTTGATGAATGCGTGTCTCCAGATTATCGAATTCCGTGTTTTCGTCCAGGCCGATGGCAAGGGCATTCATATCCCGTCCGTTCATTCCACCATAGGTAAGATAGCCTTCGAATTGTACACAGAATCCTTTGGCACCTTCGTACCATTCTTTGTGGCGGGTGGCAATGAAACCTCCCATGTTGACGATACCGTCTTTTTTTGCGCTCATAGTCATACCGTCGGCCAGATCGAACATTTCCCGTGTGATTTCCTTGATTGTTTTCCCGGTATATCCTTCTTCCCGTGTTTTAATAAAATAGGCATTCTCGGCAAAACGTGCCGAATCGAAAAGTACCGGCTTTTTGTATTTATCGGCCAAGGCGCGTACTTCCTTTAGGTTTTGCATGGAAACGGGTTGTCCGCCTGCTGTGTTGTTGGTGATGGTTACTATGATAAAGGGAATTTTGTCGGCATGTTCCTGCAATGCTTTTTCCAGTTTGACAGGGTCTACATTGCCCTTAAAGGGGATTTCCAATTGGGTTTGTTTGGCTTCGTCAATGGTGCAGTCCAATGCTATGGCTTTGCGCCCTTCGATGTGTCCTTTGGTAGTATCAAAATGCGAATTTCCCGGTACGATGTCTCCTTCATGAACTAAATAGGAGAACAATACATTCTCGGCTGCGCGTCCTTGATGGGTTGGTATGATATATTCAAAACCGGTGAGCCGGGTGATCATTTCTTTCAGTTTGAAGAAGGAAGAAGCGCCGGCATAGCTCTCGTCTCCCAACATCATTCCTGCCCATTGACGGTCACTCATGGCACCCGTACCGGAGTCGGTAATAAGGTCGATGTATACTTGTTCGGCTTTCAGTTGAAATACATTGTAGTGCGCCTCTTTTATCCATTGCTCGCGTTCCTGACGGGTACTTTTACGGATAGGCTCTACCATCTTGATTTTCCATGATTCTGCAAAAGGTAATTCCATATTCTTAGATATTTGGTTTTATTCGTCGAATTTAAGGAAAACCTTTGGAATATGCAATAAAGTACTGACATTTTGCTGTTTTAAAATAAGAAAAGCTAATTGGATTTAATATAAGTCCAATTAGCTTTTATGAAAATTGTGAATAAATAATTATGTATATAGCTATCTTTATGATGTTTAATTACATAATTGAAAATTTCAAATAAAAATCCTGTATTTCTTCTTTATTGGGTTTATTATGAAATTCTCCATCTTTGGCAGAAAGGTATAATCCTGTTGCTACATTTTGTAGTAATATTTCGGAGTTATTCTTATCATTTACATATATATTCCATAGTTGAGTGTCACTATTTTGGAAAGGTACCAAATCAAATGAACTGGATAGATATTTATTGATTGGTTGGGGATCGATTATTCCATATGGATATTTAAGACGAAAATGTTTTCCCGCTTTTTCATATTGCATAGCTACTGAAGTTTGAACTGTTGCACCAGATGGGTATTCTTTCGGTACTATTAATCCATATTTTTTATAATCTTGATCCATCCTTTTACATAAATAACATTCTTCTTTATTATTGGGTTTAGACAAAGTAAAACAACCGGATTCTTTAGATAGTAGGGCTTCTTCAATACCCATTCTGATAAATGGATGCTCAATAAAACTGCTTATGAAATATATTTCTGTATCAGGATTACCTATTCCAATTAATGATTCAGAGTTTATATCTACACTATTTATCCAACTATTATAATCGATAGAGAAGTTTCCTAAAGTTCCATCTCCTGTTTGATTTATAATTGTGGAAACTGCATTTCTGCCTCCTTGTGTCTTGATGTATACATTGACATTAGTAAAACTTTTAAATGTTGTTTTATCAAATTTGGTCTCTCCTTTTATAGATGACATTAAGAAACTGGCACTGGTCTTAAATTCTTTTCCACTAGTACTTCCAGAAGATTTGTATTTTCCAGTATATAATGCAGAAAAATTGCCTCCTAATAATATATCTGTCATAACATGAGTTCCATATTTGTTAACAATGTCTTTGCCAGATAAGTTTTTTAAATCAAATAAAAATTCATCAGTTAAAAAATATTTTAATTGCGCGGGATTTGTATATGGCAAGGTTAGTCTTCTTGTTGCTTTTAGTGCATCGACTTTGTAGAATGAGTTTAGCTCCTGATAATTACTACTATTAGTGATGGTGCTTTCTATATCTAAAGAAAAAAGTTTTATTATTTTTTTTTGATCTAATGATGTGTGTATATAGAACCTCATATCTTCTGTTAATTTTTCTATGGATGTTCCATAAGCTGTTCTAGATTCTGTTAATCCATGTAGTTGAGCTTCTATTATTTTGGATGGATTAAATATAAATTTCTTTCCTGTTAGTTGATCCGTACCTATACCTGCTTCTAATTTTTGGAGGTCAATAACTTGAGCTTTTGCATAAAGAGGATTTGAAAAATTAGAATAAAAACAATTATATCCGAAGCCTAGTGCATCATATTTACCATCCCCAACACTTCTGGTTGTTGGGGTAGATTGTTCTGGTATTATAACTTCTGGAATAATCTCATTATCTGAGCATGATAGGAACAAAATAGTTATAACTATTAATATTATATTTTTTTTCATGATTGGAGTAAAATTTTAAACAGTTTCTTTGTTTTGTTTTTGTAATGTAGTTTTTATTTGAATACAATCTGAGACGGGAACCAGAAGCTGCCGGAATAATCGATGGTTTCTACTGTTTCTTTTGTTTCACCATTTACTATTATAATCGTATTGCTTAAAGCGTCTTGCCCATAACCTTTAATTAATGTTGCATATACATATCCATTTTTAGGATTTACGGTTAGTCCTGCACCATAAAACATGTACCCATTTGGATCAGAAACTAATTCTGTAACTAAGTTGTTATCAATATCATATTTATATGCTTTTTTAGGAGTCCATCCATCCTTTTGGACAAAATATAAAGCATTTTCAGAAATTGATGCACACAAGCATGTGGGAGTATATGCAGCACTATTATAGTTTACTGTATAACCTTCCGGTAGATCGATTATCTCAAATGTCAGATCTTTGATGTTAATTTTTACCAGTTGGTTCTCGTTAGCTGCCCAAAGAGAGCCGTCTTTCGCTTTGGCAAAACCAGTGTTGGCGGTTCCTAAATCTTTTATATAGGAGAAGTCATTTGATTTATATGCTTTAACAGTATTGTCTACGATGACAAATAAATAATCTCCGGATACGTATATGTCTCTACAAAAGCCGTCTATTATTTTATCTGCTTTTGTGCCTTCGGCCGGCAACGGATTGATTGCTGTTTTATATGCTCCACGGCCAGTTGCTATAAGACCGGTAGTGTTGTTGATCACTGCAAAGTTGTACGCTTGATTATCATCAATAACAGCTTTGGTTATAGAAGATGTTTTCTTGAAAGTGGCAGCATCGGCTTCTACCAAACACGGGTTATCTTTGGATACGATGTAAACCTTTCCATTATAGAATACAGCAGTTGTCGAGGTTACTCCCAATTTTTCACCGGGATTATTTTCCTGATAGATGTTATTATGCCAGATTCCATCATTATCATAAAAGCAGATAGAACCGTTACCCTGTCCTTCGTTGACTACATAAAAGCTATGGTCTTGAACCATATTTCCACTGTCCTCATCATCTTCACAAGATGCAAATACCATTGGTAATGCCAATAGCATTACCATACATAGTCTGCTGAAAAAAGAATTTAATTTTCTCATGTTGTTTTTTAAATGTAATTATTGATAATAAAATATTTCTATTTATTGTAATGCAGGTCTTCCACTGCCTGTATCTCTGTTGATATTTCTCCTGTCCATCCGCAGTCTTGGTTGACAGCCGTGTATATCTTTACAAAATCAATTCCGTCAAGATGTACCGGATTACCGTTTTTGTCTACTGCCCAATCGATTTTGAATTTAGAATATTCCGTATCATTCGGGTGATTGTCGGCATATCCCCAAGCATAGCAATAGCCTACCCAATGTTCCGGCATGTCAGGACGTGGCTCGTTTACTGCATTGTCGGCTAAGCGGTTTCCGGAGAAGGTGATCCGGTCTTCTTCTATCCATTGCGGATAATAGGAGTCTTGGGTATTAAAGTCATTTCTTTTTATCTCTCCTTGACCACCTTGGTTATCCGTCCATTGTACATTGTCTCCGGGCAGTTCAGGACGGTAATAGGTGATTTCATAATTCCGGATGGTGGAGGGGGAGTTGTATTCGCTTCCTGCCAGTTCATACCACTCGTCATCGGGAAGTCCGTTTCCATTGGTGTCTTTGGAAACCAGTACGATGCCCGGTTCTGCGCTTCCGCCGGGTTTGTCTTCATTGGTGCCATATATGTCATAGGCGGCATTCCCGTATATCTTGAAATCATATTCGCCCGATACATTAGGTACAGTATGGTCGAAACCTACTGTGATGTATCCCCCGAAAGCACCTAATGAAAGTAAGCATACATTCCGGTCTGATAACAGTTCCGTAGCATATTCCAATACTTGCTGATAGGTAAACCCCTCCTTATAAGCGGTGGCGGTGGTATTCATGAACTGTGTCGGGGCAGGGCGATACTCCAATACTTTGTTGGCGAAGGCGGCTGCCTGCGGGGTATCCGGATCGTCGTTGCCACTTTGCGTATCTTTGTCGGAGAAAACCACTGTATTGGGATTTTGTCCGATATTAGTGAGACGGTATATTAATTTTCCTTGTGGATTGAAACAGAGTACATCACCTCTTACCAAATAGTTATAGGCGTCTGTAATGTATATATTTCCACTATACGGATTGACATAGATGCCATAAGGGGTGTTGATCTCGGTCTCGTCTGTAATGAAATCCTCGCGCAGGGTAGTTCCCGTTTGCAGGTTGAATACCTTTATCTGCGAATCCTGTGTGGTGTAGTTGAAATTATATAAGTAAGCAAGTTGGTCGTTGATGGCAAAATTCATTACCTTTTCGTCATAAATCTGTTTCACTTCATCCGTGCGGGTGTCTATCTGAACAAAGTTATAATCGCCCGCACTGATGTCTTTACCGCGTGTTGCCACATAGACGTGGCCGTAATTGTCCGCCCTGATCCGCCCCGGATTGTAACCTACCTGTATTTTCTTTATTTCTTTGAACGGTTCTGTGCTGACTACGGACACGGTGTTGTCCACGCCAATTCCGTCCCAATCCAACCCTCCGGAATTGGATACATAGAGTTTATCTCCCTGCACGCAAATTCCGTCCGGATTCCGTCCTACTGTGGCATACTCTTCGATTTCCAATGAGGTGGTATCTATGCGGGCCACAGTGCCGTCGAACGAGCAGACATATGCTTTGTCTTTATGAAAAGCGATGTAACGCGGTTGACGCGAACTACCGTTCTCATTCAGTACCGGTATCCGTTTCAGAGAGAGTCCTGATGCCCGGTCTATTACCTCGATCTGGCTCGAAACATTCACTACGATATAGAGCTTACTGCCGTAAATAGCCATATCATTGGCGGTATCGCCCAATCCTCGATGGTTTTTACTGCGGAAATAATCAGTGTCCGTCTGTCCGTTTTTGAGTGAATGAAACATGAGCGTACTGTTGTTCAGGTTAAACAGTCCTTCACTCAATACATAAATACCGGCGGTTCCGGTTTCTGTGTTGCTCCCTTCGTTGTCTTCGGGGCTATCTTTATCTGTAATATCATCACAGGCATGAATTAGCAAGCCGAATACGAATAATATGAGATATTTATATTTCATCATAAGATATATGTATTTTAATAAGTAATTTTCAATGTTGCACGTACCGAACGTCCCGGCATAGGGAAGCTCTTTATGATTTCGTAATTCTTGTTCAGCAGGTTGAGTACCTCGATGCTGAGTGATGTATTTATATCGCGTATTTTTAAATTGCGGCTGGCCGAAAGACTGTGGTCACTATAGCCATCCAGACGGTTCTGGCTTATGTTTTCTCCTTGTGTGTAGCGTTTGCCCGAGAAGAGGAAAGCGTAGGACAGGTTGATCCAGGGTGTTTCGATGCCTGCCTGCCCCGAACCGGATACACGCGGAGTATAGGCGATCTGGTGTTTATAAGTCTTTTTATAAGTATTGTCTGTTGCACTGGTGACATCCAGTGCACGTTGGTAAGTATAGTTTCCGGAAAGGTTGATTTGTAATTTCTCCATTGGATGCAAGGATATGCTTCCGGTGACATCCAAACCTTTTATATCTACTTTTCCCAGATTGGTCATGGTCCATACAAAAATGTTCTTGTTGGGAATAGCGACTATTTTATCCGTCACTTTATTGTAATAGGCATCTATCGTGGCCGATACATAGGGCAGAAATGTGCAGACAGATTTACTGTACGTAATGCCTACATTATACTGCCGGGTGCTTTCCGGACGCAAATCTCTCGTTCCTACCCGGCTGTAATACAGATCGTTGAAATTGGGTAACCGGAAAATGTCTTTATAGAAGAAGCGGATACGGAACTCTTCACTCCTGAACGGTTTGAAAGAAGCGCTGACGTAAGGGGTCAGTCTGCGGTGATTATCCGCTTTGGTGCCTTGCTGCACCTTTTCATTGGTGACCGTGGCCAATGCCGAAGCGGAGAGCGTAAGCCATTCGTTCACGTACTTTCCGGCGAGTGCGGTCAGCCATGAATATCGTGTAGGATAAGCAAAATCGGTTAAGTTGGCATTCAGCGTATTGATGCTACCGTCTGTGGAAAGAGAAAAAGACAGATTATCCAATACCCGGTAGAGTGCCGAAGCAGACAGATAGTATTCTTGTTGGTAATAACTGTTATCTTCTTTACCGGCTGAACTGGCATAATCAGGGTTCAGGTAACGCTGATAACTCCAATTCCATTTGGCCGATGCTTGGAATGCCCATTTCCGGTTGAATTCTTTTTTATATTGGCTTTGTACGAACGTGTTTTTATCCCACAAGTGTTGGTTGGCAAAGTCGTAATAGAAGGTAGTGGCATTGGGCAACCCGCGAGACGATTGGTAGTAGTATGCTTTCAGCCTCCATTGTTCGTTGTCGGAGAGGTTACCGAACAGGCCGGCTTCGGCACGCAGGCTTTCCACTTGCGTGTTTTTTCTTTTCTCGCGTGAGGTTAAATCATCCTTATCGCCATAATAGAGGGTATAAGGGTAGTGGCCGTCTGCCGACATCCATTCGGCATTGGCAGATAGTGCCCATTTCCGGGCTAATTTCTGCTCTATCAGTACGGACGGATTCACCAATCCCCAAGAACCGGTTTTGAACGAACCGATGATATGGGTGTTTTTATTATTCTTGAATTGCGGGGTCAGTGTCTGGATATTCAGTAGACCTGCGGAAGCGAAAAAGCGTGCCGGTTGGAATATGTTATCACTCTGCCCGTTGTTGAGCGAAAGGCGGTCTACATTATCCAAGGAGAAGCGTCCGATGTCGATTTGTCCTGTCTGGCAGTCGGTTATGGCAATGCCGTCATATCCTATGGCCGTATGTTGTGCTCCCAAGCTGCGGATGGATACGGTTTTCAATCCGCCAATGCCTCCATAGTCTTTTACAGTTACTCCTGCAAAGTGTTTTACAGCATCGGAAACCTGTAATACATGCAAGTTATTTAATTCTTCTTTGGAAAATATCTGGGTGGGTGCCGTTGCGCGTACTTCCCGTGTCTGATATCGGTCGGAAACCACTACTTCGGGAATAGAATAAACATGTGTCGTATCTACCTTCTGCTGTTGGGCGGAAAGTAATGCAACAGGGCAAAGGCAGTAAACTACTGCACTGAAAAATTTGTATTCAAAGATCCGGTTCAATCTGTTCATCTAATCAGTTTTGATTAAAATGTCCGGGCGAAATCACTTCGACCGGACACATCAATAAACTTGGCAGAGTTTATTTGTAAATTATACTTTCTCTGAATCAGAGTGATGAATGAAATGATGGATAGAATTTATCCGGTTCATTAGACTCAACGCTTTTTCCACGAAAGCAATGAAAAGATTGCATGGCAGGTCTTCTGACTTGTTCCTGTGGCGGACGCCTTCCCGGGATTTCCCAGTGGCTAAAGGTAGTTGTCCGTAACGTTTTTATGGAACTTACAGCAGCGGGACTGTTCAGGATTTGCACCTGATTCCCTTTTTAATCACATCTTCCGAAGGAAGACTATGAACCAATGCGTGGCAAAGATAGAAAGAATATTCAGAATGGCAAAGGAATGGTACGGACTTATTATTGTGCCGATACATCATTTATCTATCCATAATCTATTTAGCTATAATATACTTTGCCGGACTGTATGGAGTATACTTTATTTCATCAGATATTGGGTTATTGCTTGCACGGTGGCATCTTTCAATAGCACTTTCTTATTTGCATCCAGCAGATAAAGGGTGGGTACTGCTTTCAGGTCATATAGATTTTGGGTTTTGATGGTAAGTGATTTGTCATATCCGTTGATCCACTCTTGGGGAAACTCATCACGGTGTCGTCTCCATTCGTCCAGTTCTTCGTCCGGATAGAGGGCAATTACTGCCAGCTGTTTCTTTTGGATCAACTCATTGATAATAGGAGAGTCTTTTAGTGCTTCTATGTTTTCCGTACAGGCATGGCAGCCCGGGTTATTGATAAACAATACGGTGTATTGGGATTTTATTTTATAGAGTGTGCTTTGCGCACCCGATTCTAATGTATAGGTAAAATCGATCGCTTTTGTATCGACCCGGTTTTTGTATGCCATCTCTATGCGTGCTTGAGGACGGATTTTTTCTGTTTCTGTCAGAACAGATGAAGAGATCATTGCTTCCAGCACCGGAATATAAAATTCTTCATTTCTTAAAGGGGAATTCGGGTCATAAAGGTATTTGTCGGCCAGTCCGGTGATATAATCGAAAACTTTTTTCTCGGTTTCTGTTCGGGCGATTGTTTTCTTTATCGCCTCCTGCGCCGTACTCAAAGGAACGTGATTCAGTAAATCGCAGTAATCGGCCCAGGCCTGTTCCGTAATATCAGGATGATGGATATAGTTTGTATCGGCAAAGTTTACATTGTCCCAATAATGCTTCACCAGAAAATCCGCCCGTAGTTCGGGAGTGTTCAGCATGGCCGGTATAGCCGGTAAATAAAAGGCAGTGAGGGTATCTTGTGGTATATAGGATACTTGACTTGAAGATTTTCCGTTTTTACAGGAAAAGAGACAGAATACGAGAGCTATCGGAAGATGTTTTATATAATTCATTTCTCTTGTTTTAATCGTTCTACAAAATTATGCGATTATTCCGTCGAAACAACAAGAATCCGTTTTATTTTTCCTTTTTATTGTGACGATAGCTTAAATCTCTTCTTATTTATATTGCTCCATATAATTGGTGTAAATATTTGTGCTGTAAAGTAAGATTTGAAAATACAGTGATACGATTTGTTTTGAAATGAAAATGTATAACAACTTGTTTTGTTTGTAATGCTTTGTTTATCAGAGTGCTATATAATATTGTTTTTGCCCGTAGAGAAACAAGTCTTTTCTCTACGAGTTTCATCTCGTTTCTCTACGGGAAACGGGTCGTTTTTCGTAGAGAAACGAACAAGATGGTTAGGTAATATGACAAGAGGTGCTTTATTGAATCTTGGCTGTCATTGTTAGGTGTAAATTTAATTCTGGAAGAAGAACTTCCTTGTTGCCGGATGCTTTTTATCTTTCCTTTGCTAACGTGAATACGAATTCCAGTCCTCCGCCTTGATTGTTTTTGGCAGAGATGCTACCGCCATGTATGATTACCGCATTTTTCACAATGGCCAGCCCTAACCCGGTACCGCCCAATTTACGTGAACGGCCTTTATCTACCCGGTAGAATCGTTCGAACAGGCGGTTCAAATGTTCCGGAGATACTCCTATGCCGGTATCGGCAAAACTGAAATAATAGAAATTCTCGTCTTCGCGGAAACAGTTGATATTGATTTGGATATTGGTACCGGCATAGGCAATGGCATTATCCATCAAGTTTCGGAAAATGGAATACAATAGCGAATAGTTACCCCGTATCTGAATATCTTTTTTCAAAGAGTTGACCACTGTGATCTGCTTTTCTTCGAGTTCCAGAGAAACTTCATTGACGATATTGGTGACCAGTACGCTGATATCCACCTTTTCCATATCTATCATGTTGGCTGCTTCGTCCATGCGGGTCAGCACCGAGATGTCGCGTAACAGGCGGCTCAGACGATTGCTTTGTGCATAGCAGCGTTCCAAGAATACGTTTATTTTATCATGTGGGATGTGATCGTTGTTGACGATGGTTTCCAGATATCCCTGAATACTGCTTACGGGAGTTTTCAATTCGTGTGCGATATTTTGGGTTAGCTGGCGTTTCAAGCGTATCTGTTCTTCCTCCATCGTCACGTCATTGATGCTTATTTCGAAGCTCATATCCTGAAAGATGATACATTCTACAATAAATGTTTTCCCGTTTTTATTGATAGTGATAGACATTCGTTTTTCTTCTTTACCGGAAGGCCGTTTAGGGGCTTTGTTGATAAAGTCGGTGATCTCTTTCAATTCATTGATTGTAAACACCTCTTCGGCTGTCTCTAAGTTGGAGTCAGAGATGAGATTGCTATATTGGGTAAAGAGGTTATTGACAAGAATTTCTTTTTTATCTTTGTTGAACACACCAAGTCCTTCGTGAGAAATTTGCAGATGGGTGATCAGTTTTTCCCGTTCGATGTAAAGGGCTTCTTTGGTTTCGTGCAGTCGTTTGTATATCTGGATGATGTGCTGTGATATTTCTCCCAATTCGTTATGGGGAAAAGCGGATTGCATGGCCATTTCGATCGGCTCATTCCGGTCGGCACGCATGGCGAATTCTCTCAACTGACTAATGGAGGTACCTAATTTATTGGTGAATTTGTAGAAGATGACGACCAATAACAGGGTCACAATAGCAGTGAACCAGAGGTAATGCGAATCGGCTTTCAGATTGTTAATCAGGCTGACATTGTAAGGCAATGCCGAGCGTATGATATAATCATTGTAAAGAGTAGCCGAATAAAAATAAGGTACTCCTGTTGTTTCCGAAGTACGGCGAACATCAAATCCGCTACCGGTTGCCAATGCTTTTTCTACCTCCGGGCGAGTGATATGGTTTTCTAAAAGGGAGTTGTTTGTTTTATAGCTGTCATACAATACATTTCCCTGGAGATCGATAACTGTCACGCGTAAATCTTGCAATGCGTGGTTATTGATATACTCATTCATTTCATTCCGGATGCCCGAAAGCGTATCTATCTTTTCATTCAAACGTGCGTTATAGTCTTGCAATTGGGAATGAAGAAGCTCTACTTTGTACTCTTTTTCCCGTTGGTACTGATAAGCAATGAAGCAAGCGGCAAAAACCAGAAACAATGATATGACCGAAAGAAAGAGCTTCCGGCTGAATGAAAGAAAATGCTTTTGATTGACAGGTAGGTTCATGGTGGAATGATGAAAAAATGAAAGAATGAAGGAATGAAAAATAGGAGGGCTATGTGGTGTGTCTCTTTATCACGCATTTATGGCGCAGTCAATTGGCACATTGGCACATTGCCCGATTGGCACATTATTTCATTATTTCATTCTGTTTCAAAGCAATATCCGTATCCCAGGCGGGTGACGATCCGCTTGCCATATATGCCGATCTTTTTACGCAGACGGGTGATGTTGACATCGATCGTACGGTCGAGTACGTATACTTCATCGCTCCATACGCGGGCAAGGATGTCCTCGCGCGAAAATACCCGTCCTTTGTTCTGTAATAGCAGGAATAGGATTTCGAATTCTTTTTTGGTCAGTGCCACTTCTTCTCCGTCTATGCTAACTTTCTTTTTTGTAATGTCGATTACCAACGTCTGGTAAGTGATCTGTTCCGGTGCTTTTTCGGTTTCGGGGGTAACGGTACGCCGCAGAACCGCTTTTACGCGTGCTATCACTTCACGCAGGGAGAAAGGCTTCGAGATATAGTCGTCCGCACCGAGGTTAAAGCCGGTCACCGTATCATTTTCCGTGTCTTTGGCGGTGATGAAGATGATAGGTACATGAGCCGTCTTTTTATCTTTTTTCAGTATATTAGCCATTTTGAATCCGGAGATTTCTCCCATCATCACATCCAGCAATAGCAAATGATAACTGCTGATATCCATTTTCAGAGCTTCTTCGGCGGAATTGGCAGTATCTACTTCATAACCTTCATTTTCAAGATTGAATTTCAGGATTTCACAAAGGTCTTCTTCGTCGTCGACAACTAAAATGCGGTAATCGTTCATTGTATTCTCTGTTTATATGACATTACAAATATAATCTTTTATTTTATTTCGCAGCAAAGGTGGGTGATTTTTGTTACGACGGGGTGAAACACGTGTTACAATTACGTTACAATTTGTGGTTTTTCATAAAAAGGGATTATTAAAGTAATGGCGATGAGGTATTTGAGATGTCGGTACTTCCGGCAGACAGTTCGAACACCACCATTTCGCTCTCTGTTCCTATCCGGAAGGGAGGTCCCCATAGTGATAATCCACTGGATACATATATGTGCGTGTCTCCCCATTGGCGGTAGCCGTGGCTCTGTTCATAGATATAATCCGTAACCAGACTCATAGGCCACACCTGTCCGTGGTGGGTATGCCCGCTGAATTGCAGGTCGATGCCGGCAGCTTCTGCGTCTGTCAGGTTATAGGGTTGGTGATCCAGCAGGATGATGGGACGGCTTTTATCGATATTCTCCATCAATTCCTGTAAGGAACGGCGGGAGGGGTTATGCCGGTCGTCACGTCCTATCAATTGTATGCCATTGGGCAAAGTTACCACCGAATCTATCAGGAGTTGTATCGGAGTACTTTTTATGAACCGGGCACTTTCGTCGATGCCACTGATGTATTCGTGATTACCGGGAACCATGTAGATACCCATCGGTGCTTTTAATTCTGATAATTCTTCGCTCATTTTTTCGGTGTAGAGGGGAACGACACTGTTGTCGATCAGATCGCCGCCGATCAGTATAAGGTCCGGCTTCTGTTCATTAATCATATCGACGTACTTTTTCAAGGCGCTTTTTCCCGTTCCGTATCCTAAATGAATATCGCTTACAGCTACGATTTTTATCGGTTGCGAGTTGTTTTCATACGGTTTGTTGATTGTTATATCGACTGCATTCGTTTTCGGATGGCGGTAATTGTAGTATCCGTATCCCAATAGGATGAATGTTAACAGCAATGACACGGGAAATCCGTATCTGAAAGGCGTATAGAATCGTTTCAGTATGTCGGTCAACAACAGGAATATCACCATGTATAGGGTGAATATCAACCAGCCTGTACCTATTTCGTACATCGTATGCGAAATGAAAGAGGGCATTTCTACATTGCGGCTCAGCAAACTGCCGAATAGTGACAAGGCACCGCACCAGAACAGAATGCCTGCTGCTACTTTTATTCCCGAATGGCAGGTAGGCAGTGCCCGTAATCCTTTGATAAATATGTAAATGTTTCCTGCGAGGTATACGCTGATAAGAATAATGAAGAATGTCGGCATAAGTCAATGTATTTGGAGTCTGTTTTTAGAAATGGACAAAGATAAGCCATATTCATGAATAAAAAGAGCGAATATTACTGATATGAACCTAAAAAAATGAAATAAGGGTAGGGCAGGCATCCGATGAGAAATACAACCTTTTCTTAAATGTTGTATTTCATTCAATCTATCGATTTTATTTTTTTACCTTTGTATGTGCTACAAAAAAAGTAGAGGGAAAAATGATAAAGATAGATTTGAAGCAGCGAAAGCGGGAAGTGCTGGGAGTGATTGCCATATTATTTGTTATTGTGACAGGAATGTCCATCTATAAATATGCCTCTTTCAGTTCCGGTTTTGAAATAACGGATGATTTGGGAGGAAACATCTTTCCTTCTGCTATCCTGTCTGTGGCTACTACCGATGCCCAGGTCATCGAACCGTCCGATTCTTTTTATATCGGTAATCCGAAATCGTGCATCGCCATCAGGGTGAAATCCCGTTCGGCGTATAGCCGGGTACGTATTGAAGTGGCGGAGACTCCTTTCTTTTCACGTTCCGTATCCGAGTTTATCCTTGAGAAACCGCATAGGGAATATACGATTTATCCCGATATTATCTGGAACTACGAAGCGTTGAAGAATAACGTGCAGGCAGAACCGGTCAGTGTAGCGGTAACGGTAGAGATGAATGGGGATGATCTGGGGCAGAGGGTACGTACCTTTTCGGTGCGAAGTATCAATGAATGTCTGTTAGGATACGTCACTAACGGTACGAAATTCCATGATACCGGCATATTCTTTGCCGCCTATGTCAATGAAGAGAATCCGATGATCGATAAATTGCTGCGTGAAGCATTGAATACCCGGATTGTGAATCGTTTCTTAGGATATCAGAATGCAAAGGCGGATGCGGTGGATAAACAGGTGTATGCCCTTTGGAACGTGTTGCAGAAGCGTAAGTTCCGTTACAGTTCGGTGTCTAATACCAGCTTATCCAGTAATGTGGTTTTCTCACAACGGGTACGTACGTTCGATGATGCTTTGGAATCGTCGCAGATAAACTGTGTGGATGGCAGCGTGTTGTTCGCTTCTCTGCTTCGTGCCATCAATATCGATCCGATTCTGGTGCGTACGCCGGGGCATATGTTTGTGGGATATTATACGGACAGTTCCCATCAGGATATGAATTTCCTGGAAACGACGATGATCGGTGATGTCGATCTGGACGACTTTTTTCCGGATGAGCAATTGGACTCTACCATGGTGGGAAAATCTCAGAACCAGATGTCTCTGCTTACTTTTGAGAAGTCGAAACAGTATGCCAACAAGAAATATAAGGAGAATGAAGAAGGTATTCATTCCGGTAGGTTGAACTACATGTTTCTGGAAATATCAAAAGAGGTACGGAGGAAAATCCAGCCGATAGGGAAGTAAGATCTTCCTCCGTGTGGGGTAACTATTCGGCAGGGAGTATTTCAAAACGGGCCGTCATCTGGTATCTGAGCTTGATCGTTCTGAAATTTTCCGGATTACTGTCATAACTTGGTATTGCCACGTTGCTCATAGCCGACTGTGGTTGGAAATAGCTGAAGCTCCGTTCTTCCGGCTCTACGATACGGAGAACGTTCCCGAGTTTCTGTCCCATTGCCGCCACCAGATAATCCGCCTTTTGGCGTGCTGCTTTTAAGGCTTCTATTTTTCCTTGTTTGCGGTATTCCTGCAAATCTTTATTTTTTAGTTCGCCGATGTTCATCGATTGAATCCCTTTGGTATTTACTGTCTGTATGATCCGGTTGATCTGGTCGGGATTTTGTAACTTTATATCAAAGGTTTTGGATATGAGAAAATCTTTTCCACGTTCGCGCCAGTAATCACCTACTTCTTTGGTCTGAATATCCGACGGAGCGATACCCGCTTGCTTTAAGGCGCTCATCAGGTTATGTTCAATCTCATTGACGGGTACTTTGGTCTGGTAATCTTCCGGCTTGCTTTTTTTTTCGAATTCTTCCTGCCAGTATTCCTTTATGGTAATCATAAAATGAATTTCGTCCGGGATGATTTCCGTTTCGGAACTGCCGGTCACTTCGATGTAGCGGGAGTTGTTGTCTTCTTGTGCGGAGATTGCCAGGATGCCACTTAGCCATAGAGTGACAAGTACTGCGAATGTTTTCATATTCTTGCGGTTTTAGTTATTGCATTTGCTCCAAAGATAGAGGTTCTTTGAAGGAAAAACAAATGAGACAACATTTATTGTTTCCTGTTTTTTGCATATCCGCTTCGGGAGTGTTATTTTTGTCGAAATATCTGTTGAGTAGAAGAAAAAACAAAATAAGATGATACAAGGTAAGAAATTTATTTCTCCGGGAGCGTGGTTCACCATGGTTTATCCTTCAGATTGGAATGAGTTTGAAGACGGTGAAGGTTCCTTTCTATTTTACAACCCCGATACCTGGACAGGGAATTTCCGGATTTCGGCTTTCAAGGCGGATGCTGCTACACGCGGCGCCATGGATTATGGCAAAGAAGCTGTGAAGCAGGAGCTAAAAGAGAATCCTTCGGCTTCATTGGTGAAAATCGGAAAATTAGCATGTGCTTACAGTAAAGAAATGTTTCAGGAAGAGGGGGCTTATTATACCACTCACCTTTGGATTACCGGCATTGGGAATGTAGCATTCGAATGTTCGTTTACCGTGCCTAAAGGTGGAAGCGTGAAAGAAGCGGAACAAGTGATCAGTACGTTGGATATACGCAAAGACGGACAGAAGTACCCGGCGGAAGTGATTCCCGTGCGTTTGTCCGAGATCTACGTGATTAATGAGGGGTATGAATGGACAGTGAATACCGTAAAGAAGGAATTGAAAAAAGATTTCCAAGGTTTGGAAGAAGATTTACCGAAACTCCAGCAGGTGATTGATAGCGGCGTGATAGGAAAAAAGAAGAAGGAAGAATGGCTGGCTATCGGCATCACTGTCTGTACCATATTGGTCAATGAAGCGGAGGGATTCGAATGGATGACTTTAATCGATGGTAACCGGGAAGTGCCCGTACTGCAATATAAAGATGGAAAACTCATCGATCCTCTGAAACTGTTTTGGAGTAAAGTGAAAAATGACGAGACGTGTGATGTGGAGGAAGTGTTTAAATCGGCAGTATAGAATTAGTAGTTAAGTAGTCAAGTAGTTAAGTAGTTAAGTAGTTAAGTAGTTAAGTAGCTGTGCAGCGTGTAGGGGGCTATGGATTTTAATGCGATCTTTCACTCCTATATTTTTAATTGCTATTTATTACTTAAACTATCTACTACTTACTACTTATCTACTTGACTACTTAACTACTAAATCACTTACCTGCTAAACCTCTTACCTACCCACCAGCTCCTTTTAACCATTTACTACTAAATTACTGATTTTATGGTTCCTTATTTACAAGTAGATAATCTTACTAAATCCTTTGGAGATTTAGTTTTGTTTGAAAATATATCTTTCGGTATTGCCGAAGGGCAGCGTATCGGACTGATCGCTAAAAACGGGACGGGAAAGACGACCCTTCTGAATATACTTTCCGGGAAGGAGGGATATGATAACGGGAATATTGTTTTCCGTCGGGATCTCCGTGTAGACTATTTGGAGCAAGATCCGAAATATCCCGAAGAACTGACTGTGCTGGAAGCCTGCTTCCATCATGGCAACAGTGTGGTAGAACTGATCAAGGAATACGAGCATTGCATGGAAACGGAGGGACATCCGGGACTGGAAGATTTGCTGGTACGCATGGATCATGAGAAAGCATGGGAATATGAGCAGAAGGCTAAACAGATTCTGTCGCAATTGAAAATCCGTAATTTCGACCAGCAGGTGAAACATCTTTCCGGAGGACAGCTAAAGCGCGTGGCTTTAGCGAATGCCTTGATTACCGAGCCCGATCTGCTGATTCTGGATGAGCCTACCAATCACCTTGATCTGGATATGACGGAGTGGCTGGAAGATTACCTGCGGCGCACAAACCTAAGCTTGTTGATGGTGACGCACGACCGCTATTTCCTGGATCGTGTCTGCTCCGAGATTATAGAGATCGATAACCGGCAGTTGTATCAGTATAAAGGAAATTACAGCTATTATCTGGAAAAACGGCAGGAACGGATCGAAGCAAAAAGTGTGGAGATAGAGCGTGCTAATAACCTTTATCGTACGGAACTCGACTGGATGCGTCGCATGCCACAGGCACGCGCACATAAGGCGAAGTACCGGCAGGATGCTTTTTACGAAATAGAGAAAGTGGCCAAGCAGCGTTTCAATAATGACAATGTAAAACTGGATGTAAAGGCATCCTACATTGGCAGCAAGATATTCGAAGCGGATCATCTTTATAAGAGTTTTGGTGATCTGAAGATATTGGATGATTTCTCTTACATTTTTGCCCGTTATGAAAAGATGGGTATTGTCGGCAATAACGGGACAGGGAAATCTACTTTTATCAAGATACTGATGGGAGAGGTACAGCCCGATAGCGGTACGGTGGATATAGGCGAAACGGTTCGTTTCGGTTATTACTCTCAGGACGGGTTGCAGTTTGACGAACAGATGAAGGTGATCGACGTGGTGCAGGACATCGCGGAGGTTATCGAATTAGGTAACGGTAAGAAATTGACTGCTTCACAATTTTTGCAACATTTCCTGTTTACTCCCGAAACCCAACACAGCTATGTCTATAAACTGAGCGGGGGAGAGCGTCGGCGGTTGTATCTGTGCACCGTACTGATGCGTAACCCGAATTTTCTGGTACTGGATGAACCGACCAACGACCTCGATATCATTACACTGAATGTTCTTGAAGAGTATCTTCAGAACTTTAAAGGATGTGTGATTGTGGTGTCTCACGACCGCTATTTCATGGATAAGGTGGTAGATCACCTGTTAGTATTCAACGGTCAGGGAGATATTCGTGATTTCCCCGGAAATTATAGCGATTATCGTGATTGGAAAGAAGCCAAGTCCCAGAAGGAGAAAGAGACCGAGAAATCCCAGGAAGAGAAGACTGCACGTGTGCGCCTGAATGAAAAACGTAAAATGAGTTTCAAGGAGAAACGTGAATTCGAGCAGTTGGAAAAGGAGATAGCAGAGCTGGAAACAGAGAAAGCGCTTATTGAAGAGCAGCTTTGCAGTGGTACGCTTTCTGTAGACGAGCTTACGGAGAAGTCGAAACGCCTGCCCGAAGTGAATGATCTGATTGATGAGAAAACTATGCGTTGGTTGGAATTAAGCGAAATAGAATCATGAACCTGACGAACTATCATAGCCATTGCCTTTATTGTGACGGACGTGCCGATATGGACTCTTTCATCCGCTTTGCCATAAGTGAAGGATTTACATCGTATGGTGTTTCATCACATGCGCCGTTACCTTTTCCCACTGCATGGACGATGGAATGGGACAGTATGGAGGATTATTTAGAGGAGTTTCGCCGGGTAAGGGAGAAGTATGCCGGCAAGATCGAATTTTATGTCGGCCTGGAAATCGATTATCTGAATGAAGAGAGCAATCCGTCGGTTTCCCGTTTCCGGGAATTGCCGTTGGATTATCGCATCGGTTCCGTGCATCTGTTGTATAATGACAAAGGAGAAGTGGTGGATGTCGATGTGGCTCCCGAAGTATTTCGTAAGATAGTAGACGGGCATTTCGGCGGCGATCTCGATCGGGTGATCCGTCTTTATTACGACCGTCAGCTTCGCATGATCGAGTTGGGTGGTTTTGATATTTTAGGGCATGCGGACAAGATGCATTATAATTCGGCTTGCTATCGTCCCGGCCTGTTGGACGAACCGTGGTATGAGAAACTGATGCAGGATTATTTCGCCCGGATCGCAGAAAAAGGGTATATGGTTGAAATCAATTCCAAGGCTTATCATCTTTACGGCACATTTTTTCCGAACGAACGTTACTTTCCGTTGTTGAAAGAATTGGGTATCCGTGTGATGGTGAATAGTGATGCCCATTATCCCGAAAAAATCAATGCCGGACGTCCGGAAGCGCTGGCGGCTTTGAAACGTGCAGGATTCAGTACGGTGATGGAGATGCATCAGGGAAAGTGGGTGGAATGTGATTTGGCAAAGTGAAAGAGAAAAAGGCCAATCATTTCCGGTGGAAAGATTGAAAGTAAACAGGAAATGCCTATCTTTATAGAGAATAAAAATATATGGAAAAAAGAATTTATCCTATTGGCATACAGAATTTTGAGAAGCTGCGCAAAGACGGTTATGTCTATGTGGACAAGACCGCATGGGTACATCGGCTGGTGACCACCGGCAGTTACTATTTTCTGAGTCGTCCGCGCCGCTTCGGTAAAAGTCTGCTGATTTCCACCCTTGAAGCCTATTTTTTAGGAAAACGTGAACTGTTTAAAGGGTTGGCGATAGAACAAGTATTTTGACAAAGACCTGCATCTTCTTGCCGAAGCGCAGAATATGGATTATGATAGCGTGTGCCTTGAAATGAAGAAACGTTATGACGGCTATCATTTTAATTTCAACACTCCCGGTATCTACAATCCTTTCAGCCTGCTCAATACGTTCGACTCTATGGCATTCGGCAATTACTGGTTTGCTACAGGTACTCCCTCTTACTTGGTTTACCTGCTGAAAAAGCATAATTACCGGTTGGAAGAAATTCAGGGAGTGGAGGTTACGGCAGATGTGCTGGACAGTATCGATTCGGAAGGTACCCATCTCATTCCTGTTATCTATCAGAGCGGATATCTGACTATAAAGGATTACGACAGCCGTTTTAGACTTTATACGTTGGATTATCCTAATCAGGAAGTAGAGGAAGGCTTTTTGAATTATCTGATGCTTTTCTATACAGACAAGAGTGAATCTGAAGCACCGTTTGAAATCCGCAAGTTTGTATCTGAGGTGGAACATGCGAAAGTGGACGGTTTTTTCCGTCGTCTGCAGAGATTCTTTGCGGATGCTCCCTACGAGGTGATTGTCGGTCAGGAGCCGCAGCGTAATGTGGAGTTGTTTTTTCAGAACGTGCTTTTTATCGTGTTCAAGATGATGGGCTTTTATGTTCGGGTGGAATACCATACGAACCGGGGGCGTGTGGACTTGGTGCTGACAACCGATCATTATATCTACCTTATGGAATTCAAACAGGACGCTACGGCTGCAGAGGCTTTGGCGCAAATCAATGAGAAACGTTACGGGCAATCTTTTCAAAATGATCCTCGACGGCTGTTCAAGATAGGTGTGAGTTTTAGTAGTAAGGCCAGAAATATAGAGGAGTGGGTAATGGAAGAATAAATTCAGTTTCTTTCGTCATTTCAAAAAGAGAGATCATCCATGATAAAAGAAGAGACCATTCATAATACTTGTATATTGGCAAGTATATGAACGGTCTCTTTTTTTGAGTCAGTAGGGATGAGAAGATTTTTGGGAAAGCGTCTGATTCTTTCCTCTCTATTCCGTTCTTTTACAGGAGTTAGCTTGCAGGAACTCATTGAGTACCGTCTCATAATTTCCGTGTATCAGAATGTGATGATTTCCTAACGGGTTCTTTAAGAAATAATCGGCAGACGTATCCAGTTTGACGCGTACCTGTGTGCGGCACATATTGATATAGTTTGTATTTTCGGTAAGTGTGCCCGTGGAAAGGTAATATTCGTCCAGGCATTCTCCACCACATTTTAGGATGGTGACGTCTCCTGTAGGCAAAATTCCTTGAATACCGATCCCTGTTTCCGTTTCAAAATGATTACGGATCACATACTTTTCCGTCTGTTTTAATCCAACGGTACAGTGAGCCAGAATAATCTCATTGGTTCGGGCATTGATCATGGAAGGATTAGCCATAAATCCGGCCTTTCCGGTCAATGCTTTGGCTGCTAACAACGTGAATATGGATTGCAGGTCACCCTCACATCCGGCAAGGATACCTTCATCGTTCAGCATAGCCAATGCCAGACAGCCGGTAGTGCCGATCTGCTCTATTATCTTGAAACAACTTAAAGTGACTGCACTCAGCTTTTCTTCTTTGCATATTCTTTTCACAGCCCGGTAGAGACGCATTGCTTTTAGCATGTCTTCCGGAGTTCCCTCCCGGCAAGCCAGTGCCTGCGAAGCGACGGCAGCGCAGGAAGCACCCACCTCATTGTCATTGATGCGTTCGTAAATTTTGTACACCCGTTCGAGGGGGATATTGATGTATTCCACTCCCCAACGGCGTTTGGCCAGCAGATAATCTACGTTGCTGGCTACGAGCCATGAAGAAGGTGTCCCGATAACGCCTATACGCATTCCGTACAAAGAACGTTGTGCCTGGAAGTTATTATATAAAATCTGTATACGTTTTATGATGGATGGGAGTTCTCCGTGGAGAATTTCGCTTTTCATACCCCGGTTACGGAGCCAAGAAGATATTTCAAGCGCTGCTGCGAGTGAGTTTTGCATGCCGTCTGCCAGAAGGATGGCAGGGCGGGGGAGAGATTCAAAATGTTGTATAACCAGTTTTTCTACTCCGCCGGTGGCTATGAAGATGATTTTGAAATCATCACTGCTCAGCTTGTCGATATCCTCATAATTAACAAACCGGACCGTGAAATATTTCTCTAATTCATTCAATATCACTTCGTGCGAATTGAGTGCAGAAGCCTGTTTGTGTAGTAGTGACGCAAACGTAATGAGGTTTATGGTCATTATGGTATTGTTTTGGGTTTTGTATATGACAAATGTATAGCTTTCTTTTCATAATACCATAACGTTTTTACCCTTGATAAGGTTTTTAAAGTTTTTATGTCTCTGTGTCCGATTTATTGTGTACATTTGCCCTCTCTAATTAAAAATAGTAAATCGATAAATAAGTAAATAACATTATGCCAACAATATCCATTCGCGGAAACGAGATGCCTGCATCTCCTATCAGAAAGCTGGCTCCTTTGGCTGATGCAGCAAAGCAAAGAGGGGTACATGTGTTTCACCTGAACATCGGACAGCCGGATCTGCCCACACCTCAGGTCGCGATTGATGCCATACGTAATATTGACCGTAAAGTATTGGAGTATAGCCCGAGTGCGGGATATCGCAGCTACCGGGAGAAATTGGTAGGATATTATGCAAAGTTCAATATCAACCTGACGGCTGATGATATAATTATCACTTCCGGAGGTTCGGAAGCGGTGCTTTTTTCATTCCTTTCCTGTCTGAATCCGGGTGATGAAATTATTGTACCCGAACCGGCATATGCCAATTACATGGCTTTTGCCATCTCTGCCGGAGCAAAAATACGTACCATTGCCACTACCATCGAAGAGGGCTTTTCCTTGCCTAAGGTAGAGAAGTTCGAAGAACTGATCAACGAGCGTACCAAAGCGATCTTGATTTGTAATCCGAACAATCCTACCGGGTATTTGTATACTCGCAGAGAGATGAATCAGATACGTGATCTGGTGAAGAAATACGATCTTTTCCTCTTCTCTGATGAAGTTTACCGTGAATTTATCTATACCGGTTCTCCTTACATTTCTGCCTGTCATCTCGAAGGCATTGAAAACAATGTGGTGCTCATCGACTCGGTATCGAAACGTTACTCTGAATGTGGTATCCGTATCGGTGCCTTGATCACGAAAAATAAGGAGATACGTGATGCTGTGATGAAATTCTGCCAGGCCCGTCTGAGTCCTCCTTTGATCGGTCAGATTGCTGCTGAGGCTTCATTGGATGCCAATGAAGATTATCTGCGTGATACCTATGATGAATATGTGGAACGTCGTAAATGCCTGATTGACGGCCTGAACCGTATTCCGGGTGTATATTCTCCTATTCCGATGGGAGCGTTCTATACCGTAGCCAAGTTGCCGGTAGACGATTCGGATAAATTCTGTGCCTGGTGTCTCTCCGATTTCGAATACGAAGGCCAGACAGTTTTTATGGCCCCTGCTTCCGGTTTTTATACTACTCCCGGAGCCGGACGGAATGAAGTCCGTATCGCCTATGTCTTAAAGAAAGAAGACTTGAACCGCGCGCTCTTTGTGCTTAAAAAGGCGTTGGAGGCGTATCCGGGGAAGACGGAATAAATAGAAGTGAATTGGTGATACCCCGTCAGTCACTCAAATTGCTAATCAATTATCACTAACCCGCTAATCACTATTTTCTATGTCTTTTCCCCTCTTCATAGCTCGTCGCCTTTATCGTGATACCGATGGTGGGAAACAGGTATCGCGGCCGGCTGTTCTCATCGCTATGGTGGGGATTGCTATTGGTTTGGCAGTGATGATCATTACGGTGGCCGTAGTGATTGGATTTAAGAGGGAGGTGCGTAATAAGGTGACCGGTTTCGGGTCTCATATCCAGATTACTAATTTCGATGCTGTCCGGTCATACGAAACTCATCCTGTGGTGGTGGGTGACAGTATGATGGCTGCTTTGGTGGCTAATCCGGGCATAAAGCATGTGCAGCGTTACTCCACAAAGCCGGGGATGATTAAGACGGACGATGCTTTTCAAGGAATGGTTCTGAAAGGAGTAGGGCCGGAGTTTGATGCCACGTTTTTTCGTGACAATCTGTTGGAAGGTGAGATTCCGGCTTTCAGCGATTCGGCTGCCACCGGACAGGTGGTCATATCAAAAGCACTTGTCGATAAGCTGAAGCTAAAATTGGGGGATAAGATATTTACTTATTATATCCAGGACAATGTGCGGGTTCGTCCGTTGACCGTTACCGGGATTTATCAGACTAACTTTTCGGAATATGATAACCTGTTCCTGCTGACGGATTTATATACCGTAAACCGGTTGAATAATTGGAAACCCGATCAAGTGAGCGGTGCGGAGTTGCAAGTGAAGGATTATGACCGTTTGCCAGACATCACCTATGAGGTGGCCGAAAGCACGGATAACCGGGCGGATAAATATGGCGGTGTATATTTTGTGCAGAATATAGAGGAGTCCAATCCTCAGATATTCGAGTGGCTTGGATTGCTCGATCTGAATGTGTGGGTGATTTTGATTCTGATGATCGGGGTAGCAGGCTTTACCATGATTTCCGGTTTGCTGATTATTATTATCGAACGTACCAACATGATCGGTATCCTGAAAGCTTTGGGAGCGAATAACCTTACGATCCGTAAAGTGTTTCTTTGGTTTTCGGTATTCCTGATAGGCAAGGGGATGATTTGGGGAAATGCTATCGGATTGGTATTCTGTCTCATACAGTCACAGTTTCATCTTTTCAAATTGGATCCCGAAAGTTATTATGTCGATTCGGTACCTGTCTCTTTTAATGTTTGGCTTTTTCTGCTCATCAATGCCGGTACCTTGCTTGCTTCTGTACTAATGTTGTTGGGGCCTTCTTATCTGATTACCAAGATAAATCCGGCCAGCTCCATGCGATACGAATAACAGGAGGGCCGGATCTGTTCTGACGGGATATTATGATTGTTAATATTCCAGTTCTACTTTGACCGGGAAATGATCCGACGGTGTACGTGCTTCATAACTTTCAATGGAGATCTCTTCCGGGCAGTCCTTGACATTTGCTTTTTCCGTACCTGTGGCTTTAGTGCTTCTGTAAGTATCTGTCAATACCCCGTATTTCTTTACTTTAAATAACGGCGATACGAATACATGGTCGATGCGGCTTTCTGTAAAGTTGTTCGGATCGAAGCTGTTGAAAGTTCCGTTGGTTGCATAGCGGAAATCTGCGGATTCATAAGAGTCTTTCAACACTCCATTGCTTACTAATGCTTTATAGGAACTGTGTGTCTGGTCTACATTGAAATCTCCTGTGAGGATAGCCGGCAGATTGGCTCCGAGTTCTTTCATCTTCTCCTGTACGAGGAAGGCACTTTCCACCCGCGCTTTTTTTCCGATGTGATCCATATGCAGATTGAAGAAAAGGAACTCGAATCCGGTATCTTTGCATTTGAAGTGTCCCCAGCTACAAATACGGGGCAATACCGCGTCCCATCCGATACTTGCCGTATCGGGTGTTTCCGAAAGCCAGAAATCTCCTTTTTTAATAAGATCGAATTTATCCGTACGATAGAATATAGCCGAATGTTCTCCTGCTTCTTTGCCGTCATTACGCCCTACGCCGATATATTCATATCCCGGTAAAGCGGCTTTCATGTCTTCCAGTTGCCGGATATATCCTTCTTGAGTACCGAAAATGTCGAAACTGTGGTATTGTATCAGTTTGGCCATCACGGGATAACGTTTTCCCCAGCCATTGCCTGCGGCAGAATCTTCTGCATTGGCATAACGAAGATTGTAAGATGCTGTCGTAAACGAACCGTTTTCGGCAGGTTTTTGATTCTGGCAGCTCAATAGTCCTATTAATAGGACAGTCATAATTAAAATTTTGTTTTTCATAAAATATCTGATAAAAGTTTCTTGCATTGAGTACCTCTAACGTCTCATGAAGTCTCCTTTACCGCGATATAGGCGGTAAAGCTTGAATTGGAGGGTTTGTAAAGGCTGCAGCAGGTCGAATAGGAGCAGGGAGAAGTAATAATGGCGGTTTTCTTCCTGATCGGTTGCTGTTTTATTGATGACGATGGCTTGCACGGTATAACGCAACAGCCAGATAAAGAAAGCGATACCGGCTACCAGCCAGTGCGAGTGGATGATTCCGAATACGATACCGGCTATACAAGCCATATAGAACAGCAGGCGGGAACATGTCTCGAAGCCCAGCAGATAGCGTTGGACACCTTTGTAGTAACGTGCCGTAGCCATATAGCTTACTCTTTCTTCTTTCCAGTCCTTGTATCTCTCTATGGGTTGCATTCTCATGATGGCACGGGCATTGGTTTCCACCCGGGTATTTTCTGTATTGGCTATCTGATTGATGAACAGGTCGTCTTCTCCCCGTTGCAGGTTCAAGTGCGTGGAATATCCTTTTTGTTTGAAAAAAAGTTCTTTTCTGTAAGCGAGGTTTCGTCCCAATCCCATGTAAGGCTTTCCGGCAAGGGCAAAGCCTAAATAGCGCAGTGAAGTAAACAAGGTATTGAACGATATTCGTTTGTGCAGCCATCCTTTACCACGTTCATATCCACTGTATCCCAATACAATTTGGGTATGCGGAGTAAAGTTACGGGCCATCAGGCGCAGCCATTGATTGCTTGCGGGCTGGCAGTTGGCTTCGGTGAACACCAGCCAGTCATGTTTGCTTGCCTTGATACCCAATGTCAGTGCCAGTTTTTTGCGGCTGATATACCGGGCGCTGTCCGGAGTGAAACTGTGATACAGGTGTTGGTATTTTTCTTCAAAAGCGGACAGTACGGCTTCGCTTTCATCCGTAGAGCCGTCATTGATGACGATTACTTCAAATTGCGGATAATCCTGTTCCAGGATAGCCGGAAGGAAACGGCGCAGATTTTCTGATTCGTTACGTGCACAGATCACGACCGACAGGGGAGGAAGTTCCTTTGTGAAGTGCAGTTCGTTTTTCCGGTCGGTGATATTCCGCATATGTATCCGGTTGTAAATTCCCAGATAGTAAATGTATTGAATAATCAGAAAAACTCCTGCCGCTGATAATAATATCAGTTCTGCCGTACTGAATGTAAATGCTTCCATTGATGTAATGTCGTTTTTAGGATACAAAAGTACGCAAATTTTCGGTAGGATACATGCTTTGCCAAGCGGTTATTTTCGTGTGTCGAGATATTCTCTTTTGAACATATCGACAAACAGGAAGAACAAGGAAAGCAGTAACGGTCCGAAGATCACTCCCATGAATCCGAACAACGACAGGCCGATGACTACCCCGAAAATAGTAATGAGCGGATGAGTGTCGGCCATCTTCTTTTGTAGGATGAAGCGTATCAGGTTATCGAGTTGCGAGACGATAATACCACCGTAGGCTGCCAGCCCGATGGCATTGGGCCAGTCTCCGGTCAGGGCCATATAGACGGCGACGGGGAACCATATCAAGCCTGTGCCCACCATTGGGATAACCGTGGCGAAACAGGTGAGGAAACCGAGCAATAATGCATTGGGGGCTCCGAATATGAAATAGCCGATCATGGCAACTCCTCCTTGTATGACGGCTAAAAGAGGAATACCTATGGCATTGGAGCGGACAATCATATTGATCTCATGTATCACGTGTTCCGTATTGGTTGCATTAAAAGGCAGGATGGCATTGACATATGCTTCCATCTTTATACCGCCGATCAGCATGAAATACAAAACGAAGACCAGTACGAACAGATTGACGACAAAGCTGCTGATCCCTCCCATTACGGCTTGCCCGATGCGGGGAAGGGCGGATACGATAAACGAGGTCGTATCACTGCCCAATACGTCATAGCCTGTTTTACTTTTGATGATTCCGGCTATTTCTTCGATAGGAGCAATGATGGATTGCGGATCGAGATTGAGGTTTTGCAGTTTGTCGACCAACATCCATACTACCAATGAAATAGGTATCAGGAAGAAGAAGACGGCTTCGGTCGTGATCAGCAGAGCGGCAGTGCTCCGTTTCATTTTTCGTTTTGTGGTAAGGCGTATCATCTGTTTTCTGACAAGGATATAGATGGTCAGTGCTCCCAGCAGTCCGCCTAAGAAAGGGGTGATTTGCTGGAACAGGACAATGCCAAGTACGATAATGATAGCAATAAGTGAATATCTCCAGTATTGTTCTTTTACGCTCATAGTTTTATGTTTTATCATTCATATAAACGCGAAATAAGAGAGAAAAGTTCTGGTTAGGAAAAAGTTCTTCGTACTCTTCTTTTTTTAATTAACGGTCATTGTTTCTATTATGATTTTCTCCGCGTCTTTTCTCTTTTTCTTTTCTGTTTTCTTTGTCTGATTTTGTATAAATCCCAGTATAGTAAAAGTATAAAAACAGTGGTTGAAGCTATATAGAGCGTGAATGCATACAGGTATTGTTCTTTTGCAAATGTGAACATGCAGAGAGCCATTCCTAATGAAGCCAACGGCAGGCCTATGTTGTCATTCCTTTCCGAGTTCCGGTATAATTTGTTGAAATAAGGGCAATAAATCCACAGGAAATAAACAAATGCACTGATTCCGAACAGAATGAGAATGCCGTATTGCTTTGATAAGCAAGTTGTCATTTCCATTTTGCTCATTTTGAATAGAAGAACGATTATTACCCATCCACATATCATTATAGTATTGACCCGTATAAACGGCAATACATATTGTTTTAATGTACTTTGTTTTTCCAATTATATTGATTGCTTTGAGTGTTTTCTGTTTTCCTGCGCCGTAAAGTTATAACTTTTTATTTTATATACAAATCAGAAGACCATTTGTTTTTATGGGTAATGGTTTCTTTTTCAATGGTTATAATAATAAATAATGTATTCTCATGGTATTTTTTCTCTTTTTGATTTGTATGGAATCAATAAAAATATCTTTCTTTGCAAATCGAACAAAATAAAAAAGCAGAGATGAATACTGTAGATAATATCAGTTATGCCGATAGTTTGTTGAATATACTGCCCGATGGCATTGTTATTCTGACATTTGATGAAAGAGTTTTGCAAGTTAACTTGCAGGCAAAAACGGGACTTCACATTAATATTTCCTCGGATTCTTATGAAAAAGATCTATATGCCGGTGAACTGTTTGAACTGATTTATCGGGATAAGAATATCCTTACATCTGCTTTGGATGTGATACGTCAGGGAAAAGAAGAATTAATTTTACCTCCTAATACCAGTATCCGTGAGAAGTCTACCAATACGATATTTCCGGTGAAAGGACGTTTTTGCAGACTTCCTTTTGACGAAGGAGTAGAAGTTATTATCTTTTATTTCCGGAATATAACTAGTGAACTGACGCAGGAATATATTCTGAACACGGCATTGAACCGTACCCGTATTTATCCTTGGTTTTTTGATTTGGATCGCCAAATATTCAGTCTTGATGCGCGTTATTTCGAATATCTGGGTATTGAACCGGAACCGGGTTATACTTTATCTATGGACAGGTATCTGAAATTGATTCATCCGGATGACCAAAAACAGTTGTTCGATGCTTTCAGTGTTCAGTTCAGTGGTGATACCATATACGAAAAGCCTGTCCCGTTCCGTATATTGCGTGGAGACGGAAGATGGGAGTGGTTTGAAGGGCAATCCACTTACATCGGAAAACTGTCCGGCTTGCCTTATCGTTTGGTCGGTATCTGTATGAGTATACAGGAACATAAGGATATTGAGGATACCTTGATCAGCGCCCGGATGAAGGCGGAAGAAAGTGATCGGCTGAAGACTGCTTTTTTAGCCAACATGAGCCATGAGATCCGTACACCTCTGAATGCGATTGTGGGATTCTCTGATGTACTGAGTTCTACTTTCGAGGAATTGTCGCATCAAGAACGTGAAGAATTTGTAAACCTGATCAATACGAACAGTGAACATTTGCTGCGGCTGATTAACGATATTCTTGATTTATCAAGGATTGAGTCGAATACGATGGAGTTTGTATTTGCTCCATGTTCTCTTCGGGCATTGATGAATGAAATTCTTACCGAACAGAATATGAATTTCTATTCTGAAAAGATGCAGATTACTGCTGTGTTTCCGGATGACGATTTATGTATTGTGACAGACGCCTCCCGATTGAAACAGGTTCTCGGCAATTTACTGAACAACTCTCGCAAGTTTACTAAGGAAGGTTACATTAAATTAGGCTATACTCTTCTTGAAAAAGAAGAAAAAGTGGCACTGTTTGTGGAAGATACAGGAGAAGGAATTGCTCGTGAACACTTGGAACATATTTTCGAACGTTTCTACAAGGTGAACAGTTTCAAGCAGGGTACCGGTTTGGGATTGTCTATTTGTCTGACAATTGTGGAACATCTTCGCGGAAAAATTTCGGTAGATTCGGAGATGGGACGCGGTACTCGTTTTATTGTAAGGCTTCCATTGAGTTTGGGCGAATAATAATCTATCGTATTGACTTTCTTTTTTATGCTGTATCCCTTTATGTGGTAGGCATTTCTTCCGGGTATATACATTTTGTCTCAGAAATTCTGCGTTACGTCTCATTTATTACGACAGTCCTTTCGTCTGACGTATCTTTGTCGGAAAATAATGGAAAGGATAAGATGAATAAGATGGTCCTGGCTGGTGCCCGTATGCTGAGTGTGGAAGAGGCGAGTCATTATGCCGGCGGTTTCGATGATCCTGCCCGTCTGGTAGCTTCGTTTGCCGGAGTGGCACCGGGTGTTTCTACCAATGGTATCTCTATTCATGGTAATGCGCCCCATTTGTTGCAGTGGCGGCTTGAAGATGTGGAGATTCCCAACCCTAATTATTTTGCGGACATTACCTCTTTAGGCGGGGGAATACTCTCATCTTTGAGCAGCCAGGTATTGAAGAACTCCGATTTCTTCACCGGTGCTTTCTCTTCCAAATATGGGAATGCCGTATCCGGAGTGTTCGATATGAAGTTGCGCAACGGCAATAATCAGAAAAACGAGAATGTGTTTCAAGTGGGCATTATGGGAATTGATTTTGCTTCCGAAGGGCCTTTGAGCAAGAAACATAAAGCATCTTATCTGTTCAATTACCGTTATTCTACCACCGGATTGCTCAATTTGGAAGGGGGAACGATGGATTATCAGGATTTGAATTTTAAATTGATTTTTTTTCAATTATTAAATAAAGGCGGATTTACACAGCAGCCAGATCGCAAATATACGGTCTGGTCTCTGTGTAAATCCGCCTTTATTTATCGTGTCTCTGAATTGTGAACAAATATCTTGTGTCTGTAATTTGAAGAAAAGGCAAGTTTTGCTGATTTCTCTTATAAAAATACCTATTTGTGGTACTGCAAGATTGTATCATTCCCGTATTTTGCATCTATAATTATGGATGAAGGTTAACCGATTTTCTTTTTTCGTAATGTGTGGTATTAAAGATACCTTGTTAACATTACCTTTTTTATTTTTTGTTTAATATTGCTGGGAAGAAATGCCTTGAAAATAAAAGTTCCGGAAACTTCCCGCTGTTAAAATCATGTTTTATGAATATAAAATCTTTAATTTGTGCTATGATTGTCGGGGTGTTTGTTACTACTGCCGAAGCTGTTGAAAATTTGCCCGGGCAGTTATCTGCGTGTATCTCGTTGAAAACACCGGGAAATAATTCCAGACAATATCCTTTAACTTTTCTGGAGTCTGCTTCCGGGAAAGGATGTTTTTCTTTGGAAGCATCTCAAGAGTTACCATTGGTAATCACGGAGCGTGTCAGAAACCAAAGTGATTGTTGGGAGATGGAGGTGACACTCACTGCTTTGGATGATATTTATTTCAATTTCAGCCAGCAATTTTCCACTTCTTTCCGTCATGGTGACTGTCAGTTCTATATGCCAGGATTTTGGTACAGACAAAACCTCCGATCGCCACAAGGGGCGCCTGCTTTTCATACATCCGATAGCTGGGAAGTTCGTGAAGATCGTCTCAGTACTCCTTTGACGGGAATTTACAATGTAAAAGACGGGCAGTATCTGACGGTGATCCGCAAAGATGAATTCTGTCATGACGCTTTGACTACTCACAGTGAAGGGGAAGTAATTCTCTCGGGTAAGACTTCCATCGGATTTACAGGTTTTGCCAATCATAACGGAAAGGCTACTCTTTCCTTTGGTTTTCCCTATCGTGAAGCCCCTAAAAGTTATGTCCGTAAGTTGACTCTGGCACCAGAGGTCGAAGCGTATCAAAAGTTGGGAAAAGGAGAAACAGTGATGCTTACTTGGGAAATCGCATATGGCAGTTCGGATGATTTTTCCGGTTTTGTGCGTCGTACTTGGGAGTATAGTTACGACATGTACCGACCGCAGCCCGTAAGTACATCCTATTCTTCTGAAAAGATGAAAGAGGTAATGAGCAATTATTTCGTTGAAAGTTTTATCGATGGTCCTGTTCTCTCTTATTATGCAAGTCCCAGAATGCATGTCTTGACGTGTGATAGCCCTCCTGTGGCCGAAGTAGGATTTGTCGGACGTGTTTTGCTTAACGCTTTCAATGCTTGGGAATATGGGTATGGACACGACCGGCAGGAGTTGGTGGAAGATTGTAGAAAAATATTCGGTAGTTATCTGGAAAATGGCTTTACGCCGGGAGGGTTCTTTCGGGAGCGTGTAAGTTTTATCAACGATCCGAAGGGAGAAGACAGACCGGCTAATAGTATCCGCCGTCAGTCGGAAGCGGTGTATGCAATGCTGCATTATTTGGATTACGAGAGGGCGAACGGCAGGAAACATCCCGAGTGGGAGTATAGATTAAGGAATATACTCGATATGTTTTTAAAGATTCAGAATGCTGATGGCAGTTTCCCCCGTAAGTTTAAGGATGATTTTACCATTACCGATAAAAGTGGTGGAAGTACTCCTTCTGCAACACTTCCACTCGTCATGGCTTATAAGTACTTCAGGGATAAACGCTATCTGGAGAGTGCCAAGCATACGGCTGATTATCTGGAGAAAGAGTTGATATCTAAAGCCGATTATTTTTCGTCTACGCTCGATGCGAATTGTGAAGATAAGGAGGCTTCTCTCTATGCAGCTACAGCAACTTATTATCTGGCACTGATTACGAAAGGGGAAGAGAGAAAACATTATGCCGATCTTACGCGTGAAGCTGCTTATTTTGCACTTTCCTGGTATTATGTGTGGGATGTTCCGTTTGCTGATGGTGAGATGCTGGGAGATCTTGGTTTCAAAACGCGCGGTTGGGGAAATGTATCGGTTGAGAATAATCATATAGATGTTTTCGTTTTTGAGTTCGGTTCTGTACTCAATTGGCTTGCAAAAGAGTATGATGAGCCGCGTTTCTCCGCATTTTCTAATGTTATCTCCACTTCCATGCGGCAATTGCTTCCGTACGAAGGACATTTGTGTGGTGTGGCTAAAGTGGGGTATTATCCCGAAGTTGTTCAGCACACAAACTGGGATTATGGTAAAAACGGCAAGGGGTATTATAATAATATTTTTGCTCCCGGCTGGACAGTCGCTTCACTTTGGGAATTGCTTACTCCCGGGCGGGCGGAAAAATTCATGAAAGATTAAAAAAGAAATATAGTATGAAAACACGTCGTGTATTTATCTTTTGCTTTTTTCTGATATTATATTGTTCCTCTATGTTTGCTGGTACGGGTATGGGGCGTTATGCTTTCCGTTCGCTCGACATTAATAACGGATTGTCGCAGAATACTGTCGCCGCTATTATTCAGGACCGTTTCGGGTTCATGTGGTTTGGTACAAAGGATGGACTAAATCGTTATGACGGAGTCTCTTTCCAAACATTTATGAAAGAGTCGGGAACGCTCGGAAATAATTTTATAACATCATTGTACGAAGATTGCCTCGGGCAGATATGGATCGGTACGGATGTCGGAGTCTATATTTACTCTCCTTCTGGAGAGAAAGTGGAACGCTTCGTTATACAGAGCAATTTGAATACTACGATTGAACAGACTGTTCATACTATAAAAGGCGATCGTAAAGGAAGGGTCTGGATTGTTTCGGAAAGGCAAGGGATTTTTTGTTACGATACAAACAGAGGTACATTGGAACATTTACAGACTGATGCATCCGGAAAGAAACGGTTAAGGAATGCTGGTCAGATTGTGTTTGATCAGGATGACGTGTGTTGGTTGGATATACACGATGGTAATCTATACAGTTCCAGAGACGGGCTTCATACGTTGAAACCTGTTTTCTCTCCAGAAATCAAAGCGCCCTTCAAAGGCAAAAGAATCAATAAGTTACTTCCCGGTCCTTATAATTGCCTTTATGTAGGGACAGACGATGGATTAATGGAGGTGAATTTAACCTCCGGGGCATTGTCTTCCCTGCTCCCGGGCACTGCTGCTGCCGGAGAGAGTCTTTTTGTAAGAGAGATGGTTTTCTATTCCGATGATGTCCTGTGGATAGGTACGGAGTCCGGTATCTATGTATATAATTCACGTACAGGTGAAACAACTCATTTGCAAAGTATATACGGTGATTCCTATTCCATATCCGATAATGCGGTCTACGCGGTTTGTAAAGATCGTGAAGGAGGAATGTGGGTGGGAACCTGGTTTGGCGGAGTGAACTATTATCCTCGGCAATATACCTATTTTGAGAAGTTCTATCCTCGCTCGGAAACAGACCGGATGGGGAAACGCGTCAGAGAATTTTGCGCAGACCGAAGCGGGACTTTGTGGATAGGTACGGAAGACAGGGGGTTGTTTCATTTTAATCCGGTAACACGTTCGGTAGAACCTTTTAAAGATCCTTTGATCTATCAGAATATTCACGGGCTCTGTCTTGATGATGATGCTCTTTGGGTAGGTACCTTTTCGCAAGGTTTAAACAAAATTGATCTGAGAACTCGGAAGGTTAAGCATTATGCCCATCTCCCGAAAAACATTTTTTCTGTTTTCCGGACAACTTCCGGACAATTATATCTGGGAACGCCTTCCGGTTTGATAAGTTATGATTCGGAAAAGGATACATTCTCTTCTGTTCCGGAACTGTCGGGAGTGTTTGTTTATTACATTACCGAGGATAAACAGGGAAACCTGTGGCTTGCGACTTATGTTAACGGCGTTTACAGACAGAATATTCGGACGAAGAAATGGGAACATTTTGTGCACGATGAGAATAAGCCGCGCAGTCTTCCTTCAAATAAAGTACTTACTGTCTTTGTAGATAGCGAGAACCGCGTTTGGCTTACTACCCAGGGAGGAGGATTCTGTCGTTTTGATCCGTCCACTACCGATTTTACTTGCTATGATTCTGAAAAAGGACTGCCGAGTAATGTCGTTTACAGGATTGAAGAAGATAATAAAGGCTTGTTCTGGATTTCTACCAATAAAGGGTTGCTTTGTTTTAATCCGAAGAAGGAGACTTTCAAGGTATACACACGGGCCAACGGGTTGCTGGATAACCAGTTCAATTATCAGTCCAGCTATAAGGATGAGAACGGTAACCTGTATTTCGGGAGTATTAACGGGTTTATTTCTTTTGATCCTTCCACTTTTATAAGCAACGACTATGTGCCACCCGTTGTTATAACCGACTTTATGCTTTTCAACAAGAGGGTGACGGTGGGTGATGAGGGGTCTCCTTTAAAGCAGAGCATTACCTTATCCGATGAAATTGTTTTGAAACCGGACCAGAACTCATTCTCTTTTCGTGTGGCTGCGCTTGCATATCATGCACCTGAGATGAATACATTGATGTATAAATTGGAAGGATATGATTCTGAATGGCGTGTCGCCGGTAATGCACCGATTACGTATTCGCATCTGCCTTTTGATACTTACAGACTGATGGTGAAGGGAGCTAATAGTGACGGATTGTGGAATCCGGAAATCCGTTCGCTTGAGATACGGGTTCTCCCTCCTTTTTATTTGTCTACGGCTGCTTATGTTGTCTACATATTACTTCTGTTGGGATTAATTTGCTCTGTGTTTTTCTATTTCCGAAGAAGGGGAGTCGAAAAACACCGGCGTGATATGGAAAAATTCGAGCAGGAGAAAGAAAGGGAACTGTATATTTCGAAAATAGAATTCTTCACCAACGTGGCTCATGAGATACGTACTCCGCTTACTCTTATTAAAAGTCCTCTTGAAAGTGTACTGAAAGAGAAAGCGTTGCCGGAAAGTATAAAAACGGAACTGGAGGTTATGGATGAGAATGCCGAGAGATTATTGGCTTTAACCAATCAATTACTTGATTTTCGGAAAACAGGGAATAAAGGGTTTAAACTTAACCTTGCGGAATGTAATATGGGAGCTGTCATTCATTCGGTGTACAAACGTTTCATTCCGCTTGCCCGTAAAAGGGGGATCGACTTGAAAATCGAGTTGCCTGAAGCGGATATTTATGCGGGCGTCGATAAGGAAGCGATTATTAAAGTATTGAGTAATCTTTTCTCTAATGCGTTGAAGTACGCCGGGACTTATGCACACTTGTACTTGTCTGCCGATGATGAGGAAAGTAGTCTTTTGATTGTAATGGACAATGACGGTGAAGTGATTCCATTGGAAATGAGAGATAATATTTTTCTACCTTTTGTGCGTTATCGGGATGGGAATAAGGTGGAATCGGGAACGGGTATCGGACTGGCACTGGCTCGTTCATTGGCGGAATTGCATGGTGGGAGCTTGGTGATGGATCGTTCGCTGGATTGTAATCGTTTTATTTTTTCTATTCCGATTGTACACTGTTCTCCATGCCTCGTACCGGACAGTAATGAAGAACTTAACGATTTACCGGAGAAACAGCCGGAAATGGGGAGTTCGGAAATGGGAAACGAGGAATTGACGACGATTCTGGTTGTAGAAGACAATAAAGATATGTTGTCGTTTCTCCAACGCCAGTTTGCCGGCTTGTATCATGTACTGGTGGCAGGTAATGGAGTGGAAGCACTTTCGGTTCTTTCCGATGCCCGGGTAAGTCTGGTAATTACGGATATTATGATGCCCGAAATGGATGGACTGGAATTGTGTGAACATCTGAAATCTAATTTGGATTACAGTCATATTCCCGTTGTGTTGCTCACGGCAAAAACTGCTATGGAACAGAAAATAGAAGGATTGGAGCATGGTGCCGATGCTTATATCGAGAAACCTTTTTCAGTAGAATATTTACGTGTTACTGTTGCCAATCTACTGAAAAACAGGGAACAACTGTGCCGGCACTTTATGGAATCTCCCTTTATTAAAGCTGACACCATAGCGCAGTCGAAGGCCGACAAACAGTTTATCAGCAAGTTGGAGGAGTACGTAGCTCGGCATTTGGAGAATCCTGATTTATCTGTCGATGATATGGCGGGAGCGATGAACATGGGGCGGTCCAATTTCTTTAGAAAACTGAAAGGAGTGTTGGGAATAGGGCCTAATGAATATCTACGGCTTACACGGCTAAAGAAAGCGGCTGCTTTATTACAGGAGAAAGAGTACGGAATTGTGGAAATAGCTTATATGGTGGGATTCAGTACCCCTTCTTATTTTTCGAGCTGTTTTAAAAAACAGTTTGGTGTGTTGCCGAAAGACTTTGTTTAGCAGTAGAGACAAAATGTTTGCCGGAAAATCCCGGTAAGGATATATTGAGATGTGTGTATTTAGAATAAAGTATAAAAAAAGGAGAAATGTAAATTATGAGAAAGTTCTTTTTATGTTTAGCTGTTGTCTCAGGAGCTTGGATAGGCTTGGGCGCTCAAAAGAGAGCCGACCAGCAACATCTGATTGATCCGGAATCATTCTCGATGATTCTTTTGGGGGATCCGCAGGGATATGTCAAGTACGATATTAATCAGCCTTTGTTTGAATTGTGTACGGCATGGATTGTAGATCATATTGAAAATTTAAAGATTAAAGCAGTGTTATGTACGGGAGATGTCGTAGAGCAAAATGAGAATATTGTGCGTAACCGGAAGATGCTTAATCAAACCAGTCGCGAAATGTGGGAAGCCAGTTCGAAGGCATTTGCCAGGCTCGATAACAAGGTTCCTTACATCATATCGACAGGTAATCATGAATATGGTTATAAACGCTCTGAAAACGGAATGACGCATTTCCCCGAATATTTTCCTTTTGAAAGGAATACGGCATGGAGAGACCTTTGTGTCAGTGCAATTCCAAACCGTAACGGTGTTGCTTCTTTAGAGAATGCCGCTTTCGAATTCAATGAACCGACATGGGGAAAGATTTTGATTATCACCAGTGAGTTTGCTCCACGGGATGAGGTGCTCGATTGGGCAAAAAAACTCGTAGCAAGCGAAACTTATAAGGATAGTAAAGTCATCTTTATGACCCACGGATATCTTAATCCCGGTACTCCCCCGAAAGGCGGTACTATCCGTGATAAAGAAAAGTATGCGCTTTCTCCTATGAACGTAGGGACTCAAATATGGGAAAAGCTACTTTATCCTTCTTCCAATATCCGCCTTTTGATATGTGGACATACCGGTAATGGAAATAGTAAATACGAAGATAATGTCGGATACAGAATCGACAATAATACATCTGGTAAACCGATTCATCAGATGATGTTCAACGTACAGTTTTTGGGAGGCGGTCCGGAAGGAAATGGTGGTGACGGATGGCTCCGTATACTGGAATTCATGCCTGATGGGAAAACGATTAAGGTCAGGACCTATTCGCCGTTGTTCGGAATATCGGCATTGACTAAGCATTTAGCCCACCGGACAGAGTCTTACGATCAGTTTGATATTGTTCTTGAATAGATGTTGTAATTCGAATGAAAAAAATATTTAAATGATACTACGTGGCTTTGAAGGGCTATTTTCACGAAAATCTTGTAATATTTGGTCAATTTCTAACATTCGTTTAGTTGCCTTGACCGTACATTTGTGATGTTTTAATAACCTATTGTACCTGCTTGATGCATTCTTTCTATTCTTGATGCACCCGGGAAATATGAAAGAAAACAGAGAATTCATATAGCAGGTGTTATAACCAAAATCTGGTATTAATGGAGTCTTTCTTTACTACATTTTTACAAGGTATTTAACCGGTAGTTCTTTTTCTTTTTGTATCATATATGTAATGGTTTTGATCTATTTTTGTCATCGGGGTCGTGTATCTTTGTACTATGAAAGGAAAAGAACACACTTGCTCGAATTAAAAATGTAGAAACACAACGATTACATTAATACAAAGTTTTGGTTATCCCGTAAAATACGAGTTATTCAGTCTTTTTTTAATTTAATTTTATAGAATATGAAAAAGTTGTGCTTTTTATTTGTCTTTTCATTATTTGCTATGGGAAGTGTTTTTGCTCAAGGAGGAAGACAACCTCAGACATCAGGTGATTTTACTCGTGATCCGGGAGGTGAATTACGAAGTCTCTTACCAGAAGGGGTAACTGCATTTGTTAACAATACTCGTAAACTTATCCAACAAAAGAATATAACGGTTGCCGGAAGTAAGGAGAAAGGTTACCTTGCTTTTTTTGCGGCAACGGATGCTGCGCACGGAGAGGAATTATGGGTGACGAATGGAACTCCGGACGGGACGAGGATTGTGAAAGATATCATTCCCGGGCCGACAAGTTCTAATGTCGTTTGGTTGACGCGGTTTAATGATAAAGTCGTTTTTCAGGCAGACGATGGTGTTAACGGAGCGGAACTCTGGATTTCTGACGGAACGGAACAGGGTACTTATATGGTGAAGGATATTCATGAATTAGCTTCTTCCGATCCGAAAGGTTTTACGCAATTGAATGAAACTCAGTTTGTGTTTGCTGCTAAGAATTTTGACAGCGAGGAGTATAATGGTGGTCAACATTGGCTTTGGGTCAGTGACGGAACCGAAGAAGGAACCAAATTGATTTATGAATGTAAGATGGGGTATCCCGGGACAGATAATGGTTCTCCTTACAGTCCGTATTGCCGGGTGGGTCGCAAAGTGTTTTTTAAGGCCGATGATAAAGATGGAAAGTATGGTGAGGAGCTTTGGGTAACTGATGGGACGGAAGCCGGAACACATTTAGTGAAAGATATGAATGTAGAGCCTAATCCGGAAGTTGCAGGCGCTACTATGAGTGCAGCCATAGATGATATGGTTAACTTCTACAATGAAAAGCTTTTTTTTCAGGCTTGGTCTTACGAATACGGCGGTGAACCTTTTGCCAGTGACGGTACGGAAGAGGGAACTTATCTTATTTATGATACCCGGCCGGGGAAGGATGAGAATAACAGTCCTCAGAGTGGTTGGGTGAGCGATGCCAGTCCTATTCCTTATAATGGAAAAATATATTTCCGTGGTTGGCATGAGGAGTATGGTTCCGAGCTTGCATTTACCAATTTGGAACCGGGTAATTATGGTGCATTCGATGTCAATGAAAATGTTCCTGGAACAGATGGAAAACCCAAAAACAGTTCTCCGGATGCGGGAGTGGAATTTGATGGTGTTTATATGTTTTCGGCCAATTCTGGAGGTACCGGTATGCCGTTGGGATTTGGTGGAGAGTTGCATTATACAGATGGGGAGGATGTTTATTTGCACTCTGATTTAGGTACAGGCAAACTTAATGCTTGGGTGAAAGAGCCGATTGTGGCTTCCGGAAGTATGTATTACTGGGATTCGAGTGTGCAGAACAAGGAGTGGCAGGAAAAATTATTCCGGGTAGACAGTAAATCCGATTTTCCTGTTCGTGTAACGAATATCAAGCCGGGCGAAGGCGACAAGGTACATTCTATGAGAAATTTGGGCGGTGATGTTATTTTTGCCATTAATGAGGGTGAAGGTATTTATTGTTATCACTATCGTAAACCGGATTATGATCCTATAAAAGATGCCGATAATTTGGATATCGAATATCGTACACGTGCGGAGATAGGGACTTCCATTGAAAATATTCCTGTGAACGGAGGAAACAAAGCTCAGATCTATCCGAATCCGGCAAGTGATAAATTCTTTGTGAAAACAACAGGAACCGTTAAAAAGGTCGAAATTTATGATTCTGTCGGCAGACTGGTTAAGGTTGTGGATAAACCGTCCGAGAACGCTGTCGATGTGTCTTCACTGGCCGAAGGCATGTATCTGATAAATGTACAAAGCACAAAAGGCGTTTCGTCTTCCAATCTGATTATTAAAAAATGATCTGATGCCAGTATGAAAACACAGATTTTCAGTGTGTTTTCTGTTATTTCATATTTCATCTGCGGGTGAGGTCATCTATTCCGCATAATCCACGGATGAAATATTTTTTATAACCATTATATAACCGCTTCATTTAATTATTAGCAGATGAATAAAGATATATTACCCAGGATGGCAGTGTTTATCATGGCTATCGTCCACATAGTATCCTCTTATGCGCAGTCGGTTCTACCGATTTCGGGGGAGGTGCTGGATGGTAAGAACAGAGAACCGCTCATTGGTGTTACCGTAGTGGAAAAGGGAACCAAAAACGGTGTGATAACAGATATAGATGGAAAGTTCTCTATGCGAGTGCCTGTCGGTACTATCCTTAAAATCACTTATATGGGATATAGGTCCAGTGAGGTTATCATACGTGATAATAAACCATTGACAATATTACTGGATGAAGAGAATATCCAGTTGGACGAACTGGTGGTCATTGGTTATGGTGTTCAGAAAAAGAGTGATATTACGGGTTCCATATCTTCCGTGTCGGGAGAAGAGCTAACCAATATTCCGGTTTCTTCACCTTTGCAGGCATTGCAAGGAAAAGCTGCCGGTGTCAATATTATACAGAATACCGGTGCTCCTGGTAGCAGTTCTACTATTAAGATTCGGGGTACGGGAACCGTTAATGATGCGGACCCTTTGTATGTGGTCGACGGCTTTATAGTCGATGGTATCGATCATCTGAATGCGAATGATATTGCCAATATCGAAATACTGAAAGATGCGGCTTCGAGCGCCGTATATGGTGCGCGTGCGGCCAATGGAGTAGTGGTGATTACAACCAAGGGCGGTGCTTCGGGGAAGACGAAAATTAGTTTCGATATGATTGTGGGCTTTTCGAATCCTTGGAAGAAAATCGATGTTCTTGACGCAGAAGAGTATGCATTGATGAGGGATTACGTTTCGGGAAACAGTATTTATTCGGTAGACGGTAGATTGTATTATTCTAAAGACAAAGACGGAGGTTATTATTATGATAATCTCAAATATACTAAAGTAGATACTATCAGACGAAACTCTCCGGATAATTGGTGGGATGCGATAACACAAACAGGATTGAAACAACAATATAATTTATCTGTATCTGGTGGTACGGATCGGCATAAGTACATGGTCAGTGGAAGTTATTATAATGAAAAAGGTATTGTAAAAACTTCCGGTTACGAACGGTTTAATTTGCGCATGAATCTGGATAACCAGTTGAATAGCTGGCTGAATATGACTACAAACATGTTCTATACAAATGAAAATAGAAATATTGTACCCGAAGGAAGTGAGAGTGTTTTGAAAAAGGCTTTGTATCAGAGCCCTTTGGAATATCTTTACAATTACAGGGGAAATTATAATTCCAATCATCCCATTGCCGTGATAGACCGGAATCACAATAAAAGAGAAAATCATCGTATTGATTTGAATTTGAACCTCACTGCCAAATTAGGAAAGTTGCTGACTTATCAATTTAAATTTTCCGATTACCTTGTTATCGGGAAGCGGTCACGTTTCTATGAGGTTAATAAACTGGATGAAGACTTTGCGATGCCCAACGATCTGACCCGGATTTACAACCGGCGTAACCAAACCAACAAGTGGGAGATCAATAACCTGTTCACTTTTGCCTGGAAGGACAAAAAACACGATATTTCTGTACTATTGGGGCAGACAGCCGAAGGTTATAAAAACAGTTGGATGGAAGGTACCCGTAAAGGGACTGCGAGCAATTCTTCCGATCTTTGGTTTTTGTCGAGCGGATATACCGGTGATGATGCGGCCGGACTGGATAATGAATGGACTGCATTGGGATTTGTAGGTCGTTTAAGTTATAATTTCCTCGACCGTTATCTTTTTCAGGCTAATTTTCGTGCCGATGCCTCTTCTATCTTTTCCAAAAACGAACGTTGGGGATATTTCCCTTCCGTATCCGTGGGATGGAAATTTACTTCCGAACCGTTTATGCAAAATCAAGACTGGCTTTCGCTTGGTAAGTTACGATTTGGATGGGGACAGTTAGGCAACAATCGTATCAACGAACTTTCCCGTTATACTCTTTTGAATACCGAAAAGAATTATTCGTTTGGTATAGGCAATCACCGGGTTTATCCGGGCACCACTTCCATTTTGATAGGCAATCCGGACATTCATTGGGAGAAGACCGAGACATTTAACGTGGGATTGGATCTCGGTTTGTTCAACAACCGTTTGACTTTAGGCTTGGAATGGTTTACCAAGTTGACGACTGATATGCTTTTACGTGTGCCCGTTCCGCTTTCTACCGGATTCGATGACTTCGATAATGTGGATGATGATGCCCCGATGACCAATGCCGGTTCGGTTCGTAACAGTGGTGTGGAGCTGTCTGTCAATTTCCGTAACAAGATTAAAAAGTTTAGATATGAAATTGGTTTCAACGTGTCTTATATCAAGAATAAAGTTGTAAGTTTGGGATTGGGTGACGAACCGGTTTACGGAGGTTATCTTAGCGAATCGAGTATTCTTGATTATGTGACGAAAACTGCGGTAGGTAAGCCTATTGGAAGTTTCTTCGGGTATGTGACAGACGGGATTTTCAACTCTCTGGACGAGGTGAAAGCCAGTGCCCAGTATGATGCCGGTAAAAATGAATTCGATTTATCTACCCGGCAGGGCGATTTCAGATTTAAAGATTTGAATAATGACGGAAAGATCACTGCCGAAGATCGTACCTATTTGGGTTCACCTCTGCCTGATTTTGTCTTTGGTATCCCGATGTCATTCAGTTATGCCAATTTCGACTTGAAGTTATTCTTCCAGGGACAGACTGGTAATAAGATTTTTAATGTGATGGATTACTACCTTAATAATGCGGCTCAGGGAAATGTATATGCCGACATTCGTGATAAGCATTGGTCGGGAGGAGAAGAGTATGCGATCGATAGCCGCCGGTTCTTTACGCAAAATCTGGATGCTTCTGTTCCTGATTTACGAGGCTCGGATAAAGCCCGTAACTTTCGGGCTTCCGATTTCATGGTGAAGGACGGCTCGTATATACGTTTGAAGGAAGTACGGCTTACTTACAATTTCAGCAACAAGCTGACTTCCCGTTGGCATCTGACGAATCTGTCGATGTTTGTCGGAGCGTATAACCTATTGACATTGACGGGCTATAATGGATTTGATCCGGAAGTGGGCAAGGTCTCCGGAACCGAGAGCAATAATCTTAGCATGGGCGTTGATCATGGAAACTATCCACAGGCACGTTCATTTACTTTTGGACTAAATATTACTTTATAAAAGTTGGGAATATGAATAAGACAGTATTTAAAATTACGATATTTAGCCTAGCTGTTTGCTTCTTGACTGGGTGTGAAGACTTCTTGAATAAAGATGTGCTCGGCTATTCAACGGATGAGAATTTTTATGATACTCAATATAAACTGGAATCAGCATTGAATGCCACGTACGATGTATTACAAATGGAGGTTTATAACCAGTGTGACTGGCGTTTTGGTGAGGCATGTGGAGATGATGTGAAAGGAACCGATGAAGATTTGACTACCCAAATGGGGCAATTGGTCAATTTCCGCTTTAATACGTCCAATGAATGGATTCAGAAGAGGTATACCATTAATTATAAAGGTATATATCGTGCCAATCAGGTGATTGCTAATGCCCACAGGGTGAGATTGGCGGATGAAGAATATTCATCTTATCGTGATATCCGTTATATATTGGGACAAGCAAAGTTTTTGCGGGCTTTGTTCTATTTTAATCTGGTGAAAACTTATGGGGGAGTACCTATTCGTCCGGAGATAGAAATGGTTGACAACTTGGTTGTTCCCCGGTCTTCGGCAGAGGAGGTGTACGCTTACATAGAAAAAGATTTGCGTGAAGCGGCTATCATGCTTCCTGCGAAGTTTATTGACGACGATGCGGGCAGGGCCAGTGAGAGTGCGGCAGTGGCATTGCTTATGAAGGTACTCATGTATCAGGCCACTCCCGGCATACCTTCCGGAAAATGGGAAGAAGTCGTTCGGCTGGGTGAGTATTTTGTAGATGGAACTACAATGACCTTTGGTGACATATTGCATTATGATGCTTCCGAAGAAGATTGGGAAGAGCTTCGCGAACGTCTTTGGTTCAAACCTAAAGCGCTGAATCATTCTGCCGATCCCTATGAACTGCCGGAGACTACACTTCCGATGCTGAAAGGAGCATATTCTCTTGAATATAAGGATTTCTATGGAAATGTACTGAGGTATTACGAACAGTTTTTCCAGTCCGGAGAATTTTGCAAAGGTTCTATTTTTGAAATTGTTTTCAAGGAATCGGGAGATGGTTCTACTGGAAATGACAATGAAGGTGATGCTATCTATCAGACGCTTTATTGTAATTCTCCGTTAATGTGGGCTACGGAAGCTATTTTGGAATCCATGTTCGGAACCGATCCGCGTCGCAGGAGTATGGTAGGCCAAAAGGAAAGTGCTCCCGATTTGGAGATGCTCGACTGTGGTCCGCAACAGAAATTGACTTTGAAATGGTATACACCCATTAAGGAAAGACCTTTATATACGGGCGACAATGGTAAAAACAGGCGGATAATCCGTTATCCCGAAGTAGTGTTGATTTATGCCGAGGCTCTTAATGAATGTGGTGAAGGAGCCCGTGCGCTCGAACAGTTAAATACTAATAAACGGCAGGCAAATATCATCGACGGAAACGGAAATCTTTATTTGGCCGGTGGATATGGTTACATGCGCGATCAGATCTGGTCGGAGCGTCGCAAAGAGTTATGTTTCGAATGGGACCGGTTCTTTGATCTTGTCCGCCAAAAACGTGCTGCGGAAGTAATAAAGGCTTTTGGATTGGCGAATACCAACAAGCGGGGAGTTTATTTTCGGAAAGGGGTGAATGAACTGTTCCCGATCCCTCAAGCCGAGATTGACCTTTCTCAAGGAGCGGTTATGCAAAATCCGGGTTATTAATATCATAAAAAGTAATCAAGATGAATATGAAAGTTCTATATAGAATATTGTCGGGGGCATGTATGACTTTGCTGTTTATAGCTTGTGAAGACGAGTCGTCTGCTACTCCTTATGCAAGAATGACGGTAGATAAGACTACGCTTCAACTCAATGAGTCAATGGTGGTTAAGTTCACAGGTATTGCCGATCAGGTAGCTATTTTCACAGGCGATGAGTCGCATAATTATGAATTACGGAGTCAGAACAATACCGGTATGGTAGTCAATAAGGGAGTATTCACTTACTCATATTCCGTACCAGGTACTTACCGGGTGGTGTGTGTGGCATCCACTTATCTGGACTTGGGTAAAGACATGAGGGTAGACACGGCTTCTGTTATAGTCAACGTGGTAGATAATGTGACGGATATCGATAAACTTTCGTCTAAAATTTATTATGACGAGATATATGCCGAAGAGAAGGAGAATGATGAGTGGTTGTTGATGTTGCCCTATAAAATGAGATATAACAATAAGGATTTATCTATCAGCATGTCTCAGAAATTGAATTTCTCAATCGCTTCCGATTCTACCAAGGTATTTATAAACGATCGGTTATATTCCTCAAATACCAAGTACGATTTATCCTCTCCGATGGATATCTTGGTGGAGGCTTATTCAGGGACGGAACGTCATTATAAACTGTATACTTGCTATTATCCCGAATTTAAATCTTTCAGGGTAGCCGGTGTGGCAGGTATATTGGATAGAAGTGCTTTTGATTATACTACGTTCGATTTATATGTGACTCTTCCCGAAGGTACGGATACAGGTGCGTTAGTTCCGGTTTTTGAAACGCTTTCTCCATCAGATAAGGTTTATATAAATGATGTGGAGCAGATTTCGGGTTCTTCTGCTGTCGATTTTGATAAAGCGGTTTCCTACAAGCTTGTTTCATCAGTTGATGGAGCGAATGAGATGGAAGTGGTTTCTACCGTTAATGTGATGGTCACCTTGAAGTAGCGTACTTTCAAAGGTATAAATATAATATTATGTAATTATTATCATTAAAACATATGCGTGTTTTTTCGATTTGTGTATTAGTTTATTTTTTGGCTTGCCCAAGTGTTTCTCTCCGTTCTCAGAACGGAGGAAACCGGGAGCCGGGCATTGTTGCCCATCGGGGGTATTGGAATACGGAAGGAGCGGCACAGAATTCGGTTACCGCTTTGAAGAATGCCCAAAAAATGGGGCTTTATGGCTCGGAGATGGATGTATGGCTCACTAAAGACGGTTATTTGGTGGTAGGGCATGATAAAAAAATGAATGGTCTTTCCTTTCAAGATACCGATTATGATTTATTGAAAGATATGAAACTGTCTAATGGTGAAAAGTTACCTCAATTGAAGGATTTTCTTGTGCAACTTAAGCAGTCGGAATCTCCAACCAAACTTTTTATCGAGATTAAGAAGCATGATAGTTTCGAGAGAAATATGACTGTGGTAAAGGCTGTGCTGGATACGGTGAGGTATTATAAAGTGGAGAATAAGGTGCAGTATATCACGTTTAATTTGGATATATGCAAAGAGCTCGTTCGGATTGATCCGGAGGCGGTAGTGGCCTGTCTCAAAGGGGGAATGGCACCGGCTGAGGTCTATGAAATGGGGATACGGGGAATTCATTATCATCGGAAAGAATATCGTGACCACCCTCAATGGATCAGGGAAGCGCAGGAATTGGGGATGACTGTGAATGTACAGGGCATCAATACACCTGAAGATTTGCGGGAGATGGTAACGTTGGGTGTGAATCTTGTTTCTACGGATAATCCTGTGATGGTTTTGGATAGTTTGCCTGCTATTGTTAAGAGCCTTGTATCCGTACCTTGTATCCCTTAACCTTCTATTTCCGCGAAACAGATAGCTTCTTTTAGAAGTAAATCTATAAGAGGTATTCTGTTCACTTCCCGTGATATGTCTGTTTATCTGAAGATATTACAGGCGTGGATGGAATTTATATTTTACGAAAATTACCAAAATAATATTTTCTCTGCATTCATATAACCGAATCAGCTCTGTGATTGTACATGTATAACGTTTCTGCTTGATAGAAAGTATAACTACATCGATCAGGCACAAGCAACATAACAGTTCATGTTTGGGAAGAGTCTTAAGATATTCGGGAGAATTCATGCAGGAATAGTTTTCTTCAAGAAAGGATAATTTGTCAACCGCGAGTTCAAGATCTGTTTTCATGAAACAGGGACAAGTTAATTCATTCATAATTATTTGTGTGCTTTTAATTTATTTATGCTCCCATGCATGATGAAAAGGCGTGGGAGCTATATACTATATTATCCCATCATGGCTCTGGTAAGCCCGCATATAAATAATAAGTAATAGCCCCACGCCAAGATGGTATATAACAAAGTCATACACTTCTTGGACGTGGAGAGTCTCACTTATTATCTGCATATGCTAAAATTTACCAGATTTTGATGGCAGATAATAATAAGATTTCTCCATCGTTCTACGAAAACGATGTATCCGTTTTTCAGATACGTGGCAAAGTTAAGAATAATTCAGAAGAACTTATTTGGTTTCTTTCTTTTTTGTTGCAGTTTAGATAATATTAGACAATAAATAATCAAAAGTGAACATTGCCATTCACTGATTAGCGGTATATTTGTCCGTGAGTAACTTTTAAATCCAAACGAATGAATAGACTGTTGATAAGTTCCCTAATATTATCTTCCATAGGGAACAGTGCCGTTGCCGGCAATGCTTCTAAAGAGAACCATCCGAACATTATTCTGATATTGTGTGATGACATGGGATTTTCCGATTTGGGATGTTATGGGGGTGAAGTGCGTACTCCGAATATTGATTTTTTGGCAGAAGAAGGGATACGTTTCAGCCAGTTTAAGAATACGGGACGTAGTTGTCCCAGCCGGGCGGCCTTGCTTACCGGCCATTACCAGCACGAAGCCGGTATGGGGTGGATGACGGCTGTCGATGAACATCGTCCCGGGTATCGGGGACAGATAGCGGCCAATATCCCTACTATCGCCGAAGTGCTTCGCGACAATGGTTATGCTACATATATGAGCGGTAAGTGGCATGTGACCGTAGACGGCGCTTTTGATGAACCCAACGGAAGTTATCCCGTGCAACGCGGATTTCAAAAATACTACGGCTGCCTTAGTGGCGGTGGAAGTTATTATGTTCCTAAACCGGTATATTCCGGTCTGACAAGGATTACTGAGTTCCCTGATGATTATTACTATACCACGGCCATATCCGATTCCGCCGTGAGTTTTGTGAGGGAACATCCTGCTGATGTTCCTATGTTTCTGTATGTGGCGCATTATGCACCGCATCTGCCTTTACACGCTCCGAAACAGAGGGTGGATGCTTGCCGTGAACGTTATAAGGCGGGATATGATATACTGCGTCGTCAACGTTTCGAACGCCAGAAAGCCTGTGGGCTGGTAAAAAAATCGATGGAACTGCCGGTTTATCAGCGGGAGTTCAATGATCAACGCCCGTCGTGGACGGATCTTACTCCCCGGCAGCAAGAACAATGGATAAACGACATGGCTACTTATGCCGCCATGATCGAGATCATGGACGATGGTATAGGACGACTTATCGAAGCAGTCAAGGAGAAGGGCATTTATGAGAATACCGTTTTTCTGTTTATGAGCGATAACGGGGCAACCAGCGAAGGGGGATATCTGGGACAGTTGATGGCGGATTTGAGTAATACTCCTTACCGTAGCTATAAGCAGTGGTGTTTTCAGGGTGGGACAAGTTCACCTCTGATCATAAAGTGTGGTGATTCTGTTAAAAGAGGAATTAAAGAGAAAGGCACGATTTGCCGGGAACCCGGTCATATTATCGATCTGTTTCCTACCTGTCTGGATATGGCATCGGTCCGATACCCTTCTTCTTTTCAGGGAGAGAAAGTGAAATTGTCGGGAACCAGTCTTTTACCTGCCATACAGAATAAAAAATTGTGTTCACGTGATTTGTTTTTCGAGCATCAGACGTCTTGTGCCGTTATTTCGGACGGATGGAAGTTGGTACGTGCCAATGGAAAATCCTCTTGGGAGTTGATAAACCTTTCAGAAGACCCTTTTGAGGAGAAAGATCTGTCTGCACAATATCCTGAGAAGGTGAAAAGTCTGGAGAAGAAGTGGAATCGCTGGGCGGAGCAACAGCATGTATTTCCTTTTGAGTTCCGTCCCTGGGGAGAACGTATCAAATATTACAAGGCATTATATCCCGAACAAGATGGGAAGTTATTTTGATATCTATATATGTAATGATGCATTACATATATTGGCATTTATATTACAAAATAAAGATGTATTTTGTATATATAAATAAAAATAGAATATAAATCAGACGCAACTTTCACTGGTTACACCCGGTTTATTATTTCGTGATAAACCAATACATCTGTGTAACAGTGAAAGTTGCGTCTGAAATAACGAGTCAATTTTAACAAATACTTCTATGTCCCGGAAGTATCTATAAAATCTCTTGGATACGTCCTTCTACCTTTATTTCTTTTCTAATAGAAACTCGTTTACTATTTTAGTAAGTTGATCTTTCGGCATGGCTCCCTGTAAAATTTTAGGTTCTCCCTTTGCCGGAATCATCAATAGAGTGGGAATGCTTTGAATGCCAAATGCTCCCGCAAGTTCAGACTCTTTATCCACATCTATTTTGTAGACATCGATTCTCCCGGCATAGTCTTTGCTTATACTGTCCAGTATCGGTGCCATCGCTTTACAGGGACCACACCAAGTGGCGTAAAAATCAATGATTGCAGGACGACTGCCTTCAAACTTCCACTCATTGGGATTAGCTTCGTAGTTATATACTTTTTTTAGAAAATCTGCTTTGGTCAATGCTATTACTTCCATATCATTCTTTTCTTTTTGAGAGTTAATACTTTTGCTATCTTTATTGCCTGCACAGGCTGATGTTATAAAAGTCAACATAAGCGAAAATGTCACAGTTAAGATTTTAATTGATTTCATATAGTTCATTCTTTATTGTTTTTTACTATTGCAAAGATAGAGTTGTTTCTAAGACAGGAGAATAGCAATTTTACCGGAATAGTTGACGATTTTTCCCAAAAGGCTTATTTATAGTAAAAAATCAGGTTTCCTATAAGAAATCTTATCCACTTTTCATTAATTCATCTATATTTGTTGTCCTTATGAGTCGGATTTCCCGTAACTTAGGATATATAAAGATATGAAAACAGACAAAGAGAAGATGTTGGCGGGTGAACCTTACCTGGCTTTTTGTAATGAATTGGTGACGGAACGTGCCCGCGCGAAAGAGATATTGTTTGAATATAACAATCTGCATCCGTCGGAAATGGAAAAGCGTACTGAAATATTGAAACATTTTTTAGGTGCTACCGGCAAGCAGCTACTTATCGAACAGCCGTTCCGTTGCGATTATGGCTATAACATCCGTGTTGGTGAGAATTTTTATGCCAATATGGGATGTACTATATTGGATGAGGCTTTGGTGACATTCGGAGACAATGTATTATTGGCGCCGAATGTGAGTATTTATACGGCCGGGCATGCTGTAAATGTGGCACAGCGTATAGTCGGTTGGGAATACGCTTATCCGGTAACGGTAGGACATAACGTCTGGATTGGAGGGAATGTAGTGATACTGCCGGGAGTTTCAATCGGAGATAATAGCATCATAGGTGGTGGGAGTGTAGTGACAAAGGATATTCCTGCCAATGTGATAGCTGTGGGCAATCCTTGCAAGGTGATTCGGGAACTTACCGAAGACGAACTGAAATAAGAACCGGTTTTAAATGAGAACGAAAAGGGGAGTTTTGACACATCCCCATTTCGTTTTAATTTTGCTCAAGATAAACTGATAAAAACATTTAAAAGGAAAATTTAAACAGGCTCTGAGATTACTTCAAAAATAAAGTTTACCTTTGCAAAAAATTGGTTTGCATCGAGTTGTGATGCATAAAAAGGGAATACCGTGCGAATCGGTAACAGTACCCGCTGCTGTAATTCTCGTAGAACCCGGATAAGAATGTCACTGTAAAGCGCCCTGCTTTATGGGAAGGCATCCGGAGGGAGAGACAAGTCAGAAGACCTGCCAATTTTTATAATATCTGATGCTTTCGGGAGTTAAAGCGGAGAGTAATAGACTAAAAGAGACGTTTTAGGACCTATTTCAATGCCTGCATTTCTTAGGGCAATCTCTGTTTTTTTCGTTTGGCAAAAGTTATTCAAGAGTTTGAATATTTAGTTTTAGTTCAAATAATTGTTTAATTAAAATGCTTATGAAAAGAATTACGCATTTATTTTTGATGACACTCGGATTGGTGCTCAGTGCCATCCCCATGTATTCATGGGGACAAGGTTCTGATAACCCGAATGTTGTGCTTATGCCCCAATTCGGAATGCCCGAAGACGGGGCGGTGATCGTTTCCGATGAGATTACGTTTTATGATCATTGGGGAGAAGATATGATAAAGGGTAGCAGTAGCTACAATTCCTTGTCGGCCGTTGTTTTTAAACCGGCGGAAGAAGGGAAAGTAATTCAAATAACTTTTGAGTCGGTAGAGGTATTAAAGTATGAGACTTCATGGACCACTAATCCGGCTTACTTGAATATTTATAACGGAATTTTGGAACCGGGTGCGGACTATAAATTTCCTACAACGACCTATGGAGTTTCAAATACATCTAAATTGCCGGAAGGTGAACTGTTGGAAACGCTTAGCGGGACTTATACCAATAAAACTTATTTTTCTACCGATCCCAGTGGAGCACTCTCTGTCGGGTTTCATTTCGTGAATGCAACCAATTGCTCCGGTTGGGTAGCTAAAGTGAGTTGTGTAAAGGTGGAAGATATGACGGTTATAGGTTCCGGTTCTTCTTACGAGCAAGTGGAAACCGAGCCTGTAGCTAAAAAAGCGGTAAATTTAGTCAGCTTTTATGTAGATACCGAAGGAATCATGAAACCGGAGAATCTGACGAGTGTTTCGTTTACGCTTCCTATAAATGAAGTTGTAGAACCCGGACAGTTGAAACTGTATGCCGGTGCTGAACTGAATTTTGACGGAGAGACACCTTTGGAAACAACTTTTACCGAGAATGACGGTACTTATACCTTGACATTAGCTAAAGCGCTGTCTTCCGGTCGGAACTGGTTTTCCATTGCAGGTGATGTCAAGGCGGATGCAGTGTTCGGAGCAAAGGTGCAAGCTGTTGTTTCGAAGGTAACAACGACTGCCCATACCACCGGAGTAGAGGGCTTTATAGCGGCTACCCCCGTTACTTTGACTATTCCGCATACGGTTCTGATGTCTGCTACTCCCGCCACTTATCAGGTGGGGAGCGATAATCTCTTTTTTTATGATGATGGTGGAAAAGATGGGAAAATCTCTTCAAAGTTTGAAGGGACAGTAACATTTGTTCCGACTACTCCGGGAAATAAAATTCAGATAGACTTTTCCAAAGTAAGCTTATATGAAAATATATATAGCACTTCTACCAATGATGATGTGATGAAGATTTACGATGGAAAAACTGTCAGTGAAGCTGATTTAAATACAATCATGCGCAATGGAGTACCGGCGGTTGTGAAGTCAATGGCGGAAGACGGGTCACTGACTGTCTATTTAAAAACCATACAGATAACCGATTATAACTTAAAAGATGGTTTTGAAGCCGTTGTGTCCGAGTATACTCCCGTGCAAATGGAGGTGAAAGAAATTGTTCCTGCTCAATATACCGAAGGTACTGTCGTGGCCGGTGATGTTTCGCAACCGATTCTTTCTGTCAATATTAAGACGGAAAATACTATTCCTCTTGTTGCGCAAGCATTTAAGTTTACTGCCGAAGGAACTACGGTTTTATCTCATTTGTCAAAAGCTACGGTTTATTATACCGGAAAAAGCAATGTCTTTGCCAATACAGTGAAAGTGGGTGAGGTTGATTTAACAGGGAATGCGGCTTTCGAATTGAGCAGTTGTTCGCAGAGCTTGGTCGAAGGGGATAATTATTTTTGGTTGGCATACGATTTGAAAGCAGACACACAGAGCGGTGAAGTGATTGATGGCGGCTGTACCGGGATCACTCTTTCCGGACAGTCTCATGCAGTAGCGAACGGTAATCCGGAAGGTTTCCGAACGGTGAAGAATGAATATCTTTCAGTGGTCGGTACATTTGAAAAGACCATTTTCGGAACGTGGGACTTTGCCAGTACCAAGAATCCGTCTTCATACTATGATGGATATAATCCTGTTGAGGGCGATCAGATCGTGACTTTTATTCCCGGGACGAAAGGAATGATTGCAGAGTTGGAATTCAGCGATTTTCATCTGTATTATCATTCTACTGCTTCTTCTTATTATCCAAGAGCTAAATTTGAAGTTTATAGCGGAAAAGGAACCGGAGGTAAGCTGCTTTGGTCATTGACTACGGCAGATGACAAGGATAAAGGTCCCGAACGTATTCTTCGTTCGGAATCGGCAGACGGAGCATTGACCGTTGTATTTGATGCGAAGACCACTTCTGCTTCTTATACGGCAAAAGGCTGGCAAGCCGAGGTGCGTGAATATCTTTCCGTACCGATGGAATTTAGTTCGGTGAATGCTTTTCAGGCAAGCACCCAGGTTATTCCTACCTCTCCGGCAGCGGCCAATCAAGAGGTTATCGGCTTTAAGATACTGACAGCCGGAGATAAGACTCCTCTTTCACTGGAAGAAATCACCTTGAATATGAAAGGCGCCCAAGATAAAGTAAGCAAGGCGTACGTATATACATCGGGCAAGGATAGCGTATTGAACCTTGCTTCACCCATAGCGGAAGCTCTTCCGGATGCTTCATCTGCTGCCTTGAAACTGACATTGACCAATCCGTTGGAACTTCTTGAAGGAGCTTCTTATTATTGGATTGCTTATGATATGAAGGAGAATGTTGCTGCCGAGCAATCCATCGATGCTGCTTTGACATCTGTGAAAGTAAGTGGTGATGTAAAAGAGCCGGTATCCGGTGACCCTGCGGGGGAACGTGTGACAAAGAGTATCTATGTCATGAAATCCGGAGAGAACGGAACAATCAAGGTTGGTTCTCAATCTCTGATGTTCTACGACGAAGGCGGAGTAGAGGGTGGTATCACTCGCGGCTTTAAAGGAACGGTGACTTTTGAACCCGAACATGCCGGAAAAACGCTTAAACTGACATTGAAAAAATGGAATATCGGTGGCAGTGATAAGATGTATGTGTATTACGGAGGAGAAAAAGGGGATAAAGAAGATTTACTGATCGAGTCTACCAAGTATCCTCAGGAGGTCGTTTCATTCTCCGAAGATGGCAAGATAACTCTGTATTTCCAGACAGCCAGTTACGGTTCCAGTACCGGACTCGATGGATTTGAAATAGAGGTAAGCGAATACGAGATACAACCTCTGTCGTTGGGTGGACTGAAAGTTGTTCCGGTAAATGAACGTTCTTTCCTCAGAGGAGCTAATGCAGTGATGCTTCGTGTAGATGTGGAAATCAAAGGCGATAAAGGAGAATTCACGCTCGATGCTTTGAAGTTCAGCAATGAAGGCACTTCATTCTCTACGGATATTGCTTCGGCAAGAGTTTATTGCACGGATACCGTGAGCGTATTTATGAACACGAATCAATATGGTGAAACACTGAAAGAACTGCCTTATCAGTTTGACGGAAACTACACGGCTACTTTACCCGGTATCTATAAATTCTGGTTGGTTTATGATATATCCGGAGATGCCTTGACAGGAAATACGATTAAGGCAACACCTGTGAGTGTAACGGCACAGGGCACCGAAACTCAGATAGAAGAGCCGTTCTCTGCCGAAGGGTATATTGTGGAAGGTTTCAAAGGTACTTATACGGTCGGTGTTTCGGACAAGGCCGATTATGCATCTATCGGGGATGCCGTAAATGCCATGAAAGATGGTATCGACGGTCCTGTGGTATTTGAACTGGAGAACGGAACTTACAATGAAGTGGTAAATATTGCGGAGATAAAGGGAACATCTGCTGTCAACACCATTACCATTAAGTCGAAAAGCGGTAGTTACCGTGATGTGAAGATTGTCGGTGGCAGATACATTGCTCCGGATGTCGATTCGAATGAAAAAGTACATGCCGGCTATGGTGTAGTCACCGTTGCAGGCGCGGATTATTTTACATTGGACGGGGTGACGGTGACTTCTTCGGATGTCTCTTATCCGGCCATCGTTCGTTTGAAAGATGCCAGTTGTTATGTGACGGTCAGGAATTGTTATCTGTATACGGAAATGTCGGCAGACATGTCTTTGATCGAAACGTATAGCCGTAATATAGCTGCCGATACGAACGACTATCTGGTTGTTGAGAATTGTCTTTTGGAAGGAGCTAACAAAGGAATGTCTTTAGGGGCCAGTTGGGTCAATACTCCGTCTTATGAGGCAGGAGCTTGTGTCCGGAACAATACTTTCCGTAATCAAGGTGCTAAAGCGATTTATCTGCAAGGAATGAAAGCTTATTCTGTTACCGGTAATGAATTTTATAACGACCGGGCTACTGCGTCTTACACTGCACTCGATATGAGAAGGGGATTTGAACAGTGTGTCATTGCGGATAATATCATAAATCTTGCTACTTCCAAAGACGCCACCGGTATATATACCGAGTATATAAAAGCTGGTCAGGAAGCTCCGGGAAGCATTCATAATAATGAAATAAATGTCGTTTGCAATGCAAATGCGGGAGCTTACAGTTCTTTCTATGGTATAAAAGTCGGTAGTAAAGAAGTGTCTACTAACTTGAATATCGTTTATAATACAGTAAGACTGACCGGTGTGTACAATTCTTCTGCAGCTCTGTTTATCAATAGCAGCATAAGCAATGGTGCGGTTCGGAATAATATTCTGCAAAACGAAGCGACCGGGCATGTTTACCGGATTTACAGTAAGGATTATTTCACCGGAATCGTTTTCTCCAACAATATGACCTATACTTCCGGTACTGCATTTGCCTATGCCGGTACTGCCGTCAATGATTTTGAGGCCTGGAAAGTACTTTCCGGAGAAAAGGACAGCTACAACGAACAAACGTCTTTCCTTTCGGAAACAGTACTCGAACCTGCACAAACCGGTAATTTGAAGAATGCGAAGCCGTTGGCATTTGTAACGACGGACTTGAACGGTACTGTCCGCGATGAGCAGACTCCTACCATCGGTGCCTATGAATACGGTGATGTTTCCGATAATACTCCGGTTCTGGTAGAGGGCTATCCTTCTTTCAGTAACATTACGCACGAGGAAGCTACTGCCGTATTGAAAGTCGATCTGAGCGGAAAAGCATTCCTGTTAGTGAAGGAAAAAACAGCGGTTGCACCGACGCAGGAAGAAGTTTTGGCTTCCGAACAAGTACTGCAACTGAGAAAGGGAAAAGAGGCTTCTGTTGTTCTGAGCAGTTTGGCGAATCAGACGGAATACATACTTTATGTGGTTCTGCAGAATCTGAAAGAGGTCAGTTCCGAAGTAATTGCCAGTGACGTGTTCACCACTACCTATACACCGACCGCAGTTTCTACTTTCGAGAAGGTTACTGCCGTTGAGGGCGACTTTGAAGACGGAACTGCCAAGTTCTCCGGATTTACGGTAGAAGATGCGGACGATACGGTAGTCGTTGGTAAGAAGGTAGCTAAGATAGGAGCCAAAGGAACCATTACCTTCACCAATTCCGATAAGGGAATTCCTTTGACCGGATTCTTCCTGAAAGCCGGTGAACCGGTGACAATGGATGTTTATGATGAAGCAGATCAGAAACATACCTTCACTTTAGGAGCAACGGATGGTAAATGGGTATTCAGCAATTTGAAGGACAAAGGTCTGATAACGAAGATCGAAATGACTTCTGCGGGAGATGCTTATCTGGATAACTTTAGTGGCGAACCTCTTGACCTGTTGGTTTATATAGCCAACCGGACGGTTCAGGAAAAAGACCGCGTGACGCTGACTGCTACGGTTTCTACCGGTGTGGCACCTTATACCTATGTGTGGAAAAATGCTATGCAGGAAGTGGTTTCTACGGAGGTCTCTTATGCATTCGATGCTAAAAATACAACTGCATGTACGTTGACGGTAACCGATGCATGGGGAGCTACGGATACGGATGAGGTAGTGATTACCGTAGAAGGTAATGCGTATACGGCTACTTTCGAAGATGTTTATCTGAAAGAAGAAAGTTATTGGAACGGTGAAGGGGAAGATGATTTTGCCGGTAACGGAACTTTCTCTACACTTTATAGCGGTTCGTACGCTTTCAGTAACAATAGGCATACATCTACCTATTGGTCGGGTTTTGCATGTTCCAATCAGACATCTGTGGAATATTCCGGTTTGAGCGACCAATATCGTTCGGCGGTAGGAAGTGGACACAATTCTGATAATTACGCGGTTTCTTATGTCTATACAGGTATTCCTCATGCAATCGATGTGACGAATAATAAGGCCGAAGGAGACTCCATTCGTGGATTCTATGTATCCAATACGGCATGGGTGAAAGAGTCTGTTCTGAAGGGGGACGGACAATCGGATGTTGCCGGAGGTTTCGTAACCGGTGATTATCTGAAATTGATCATTACAGGAAAGGCGGTAGATAATACGACTACTTCACTGGATTATTATTTAGCTGATTATACTTCGAAGAAAGAAGCAGATCATTACTGTCTGGATACTTGGCAGTGGGTAGATCTTCGTCCGTTGGGTAAGGTGAAAGCAGTTTCGTTCCGGATGGAGGGTACGAAGCAGAATTCATACGGACTCACTACACCGACCTATTTCTGTATGGACGACTTTAACGGTTATCGCGAAGTGAAGCAAGGAGCTAAACAGGATGTCGATTTTGAGGAGACGGTTATCAATCTGGCTCAGTTCTTTACCTTTGATGATGCCGATGCTTCTATTGACTATCAGATCGAAGAACCGTTTGATGATGAAGTAGCAACCATCACATTGGAAGATGGAAAACTGTTGGTTACCGGTAAGGAAGCCGGTTCATCCCTGTCGTTGCTGGTTAGTGCCGTTCAGAAAGGAAAGATACAGTTTGTACAGATTCCGCTTACTGTCAATAAAGCGATCGGTATGGAAAGTAACCGCGTTCGTGTTTCTACTTCTATCTATCCGGTTCCGGCTATCGACAAGCTGAATATCGTGACTGAGTTGGAAAATTACACCATCGAAGTGATTGCTGTAAGTGGTGCGAAAGTACTGATACAGGAAAACAATTCCGGTGATGCCACCATCGTAGTCGGCGGTCTGGAAAAGGGTATGTATCTCTTGAAGCTGTATAACGCAGAACAGACAGTTGTGAAACGGTTTACAGTGAAATAATTAATTCAAGGGAGAAGGAAAAAAGGGAGATGGGAGGATGGAGAGTGGAGAAGTAGGCTGCGCTATCATGCTGCATAGTACTTCTCCCATCTCAAATCTCCCATCTCCCTTTAATTAATTTTCCTTTGAATTAGTTTATAGTAAGTTTTCTGCTTGTTTCTTCCGTTCTGATCAGATAAATGCCTTTAGGTAACAGAAGAGGTAGGGTGGATTTTCCTTGACCGATTCGTTCTGATTTTAGTAATATTCCTTGCAGGTTATAAATTTCTAAAGTACATTCACGTTTGCTTGTGACTGTCAGATTTCCGTCCCGGTAGTCGATTTTGGAGTTCAGATCGTAAGAATGGATAGAAGTGGCTGTCGGATGCAGGTCGTCTATCGACAGGATTTCAGTAGATAATTCGCCGAGCCATCCGCATTGCTGGTTTACGGCAGTATATATTTTGATAAAGTCTATTTTATCGAGGGAAACAGTTTCTCCTTTTTCGTTCACTGCCCAGTCGATTTTGAATTTGGCACCATCGGTATTATTCGGTTTGTTATCGGCATAGCCGTATGCATAAGCTACTTGTTTCCACTTTTCCGGATTGCTACTGATTTTTACCGCATTATCCGGTAACCGTGTTCCTGTAAAGGTCAGTGTCCGCTCGCTAATCCATAGAGGGTAGTGGGCTTGCTTATGTCCTTGTGAACCCATATATTGAATGACTCCGCTTTTCCCTTTATTATCGACCCATTTTATGTCTTCATCGTTTCGGTCGGGCTTGGTGTAAGTCACCGTGTAATTCTTGATACTTTGCGGGTTATTGTATTCCGAGCCTTTCAATTCGTACCATTCATCGTCCGGAAGTCCGTTACGGTTGGAGTCTACGGATACCAATACAATGCCGGGTTCCGATGAAATGCCGTAGGGGCCGTCCATGGCATTGGCATCTATTTTGAAGTCATACTCACCGGGCACATTGATGATGCTGTGGTCGAATCCCACAACGATGTATCCCCCGAAGCCTCCCAAACTGACCAGTTGGGTTGTTTTGAAAGCCTCCAGACATTTGTTGCAGATCGTTTGTTCATTATCTCCGTTTGCGTAGGCGGGCAAGAGGTTGATGAACTGTCCGGGTGCCGGCCGGTATTCGAAAACTTTGGTGGCAGAGGATTCTTGCGCTTTCAATAAAGAGGTGAAAGAGAGCAGAATGCTTACCGAAAGTATTATTTTTCTCATACTGATATTGCTTTTATGCCGATATTGCTTTTTATAATCCGGCTGTTATCTCTGTCCGGTTATTATTGTAGATCCGGTTATCATTACAGATTCGGCTGTCATTGCAGACAGCCGGGGATACAGGTTGTAAAGATAAGCAATTAATTCTATATTTCCGGTACAAGTATGAATTGTGCATCCGGGAAATATTTTTCCATCTGTTTCCGGATAAATATCAAGGTGTCCTCCTGTATCGTTTTATCTGCTACGGTGGGGTAAAGATTGTACATCACGGTGTCGAGACGGATTCCCCGGTGACGTATGGCTTCGAAGCTGAGCAGTGTATGATTGATGCTTCCTAATTTGCCGGATGTGACGAAGATAAGCGGGTATTTTTTTTGTGCTATATAGTCGATTGTGAGCAGGTCTTCGGTCAACGGTACCATAAGTCCGCCGGCACCTTCCAGCAGAACGGTGTCATATCGGCGACTGAGCTCGGCTGTGGCCTGTTCCATTTTATAGAAGTCGATGGCGCGCCCGTCCAGCCGGGAGGCGAGATGCGGGGAAGCGGGGTAAGAGAAGATTTCGGGCATGGTAAGTCCTGCGCGGTCCTCTTCGGTAGGGGGGATTCCCATGATGCGGCGGTGCAGGTCGATGTCTTCGGAATGGCCGACATTCCCCGTTTGGATAAATTTTTGTGTGATCGTCCGGTTGCCTTTTTGGGTGAGTTCACGAGCCAGGAATCCGGTGGCGTAGCTTTTTCCGGCATCTGTATCGATACCGGAGACAAAAAATACATTCTGTTTCATTGTTTCTGTGGGCCTCTCCCCCGGCCCCTCCCCGAAGGGAGGGGAGAGAGGGAGAGTACTGTTTTATAAATTAATAGTTGTTGTTTTATAAATTGATAGTTGTTATTAGATTAATAGTTTACAATACATTCTCCTCCTCCCCTCCCTTTGGGGAGGGGTCGGGGGAGAGGCTTCTTTTTTTTGCAATGATATAAATCGGGTGATAAGTGAGAGGTACGGATTGGTTGTCGCCAAACAAGCGGATGTACTCTTCACAAAAACGGTTTAGTTCGCGCCGGGTCCAGTGCTGTTTTCCGGTTCCCGTCACTCCTGTCTCTTTCAGATGGTAAAGCACTTGCAGGGGGGAGGGAAAAGAACGATGCAGTCTCTCCTCTTCCGAATGAATGAGGTCGTAGTGAGGGGTGAGTGCTGCTTCGAGTTCCGAAAGCGAGCGGTAAGGAAGTCCTTGTCCGGTCACGCTGCGTATTTCTTTCATGTTTTCCTGCCCGAAAGTGGTGATTGCGAGGTAGCCATTCCTGCTTAGGCGGTGGTGGCAACGGTGGAAGAAATTTTCCGGACTTTCGAACCATTGTAGGGTAGAACAGGAGGTCAGCAGTTCCGTATCTTCGGGGAAGTCGAGTGTTTCGGCATCTCCGGTGAGGAATATGGCACCTTGATCGAGCAGATCGTGGCAGCAGGCCTGCATTCCGTTGCAGAGGTCGTTCAGGAAAAACTGTTTCGGTTGTAAGGTGTGATAAAGCAGGCGGGAATAGTTTCCGGTGCCGCAGCCGAATTCCACTACCTTATTGAAAGGAGTTGCCGGGAGATGTTGCTGTAACAGGCAGGTCATCTTTTCCGCTATTTGTTGTTGTATGTCTGCTTTCTGGGCATAAGTGCCGATGGCTTTTGAGAAGCGTTCGGCTATCAGGGCTTTATTCATATTTCTTTCAGATACTTGATAAAGAGGGATTCGTCATAGTGGGCTTCGTTTCCGTCTATATTAGACATGGAAATTCCTTTCCAGGCTGCGCGCTGGTTAGTGGGAGGAAAAATACGATCACTTTCACCGATAATAGCCTGTTCCCATGCGAATGTCCCGGTAGGGAGTATTCGGTATTGTTCTGCGACGGCAGCAAGTTCTTCTTTCAGTTCTTCTATGCTTCGTTCGGGGGCTGTAAGCTGAAAGCGGGCAAAAACGTTTCCGTCCGCACACATCCTGCGTTGGAATTTTCGGAGGGATGCTTCGTTCAGCCCCTCCAACGTACCCATGAAGATAGCGGGCGGGATGCCCCGCTTCTCGTCAATAGGAAAAGGGGTGCCGTTAATGGCAATGCGTCTGCGAATGGGTAGTGAAACCTTTGACAGAACTTGTGAAGCGGCCCAAACTCCCATCGACCATGCCACTACATCGATGACGGTGTAACCGGTTAAAGGGGAGGTGTCGAAATCAAGTGTCCGATAGTCATAGCAGATCATAAAGTCACTGTCTTGGGGAGCATATTGTAAAAAAGGATGTTCATCCATTCCCCAGCCTGCAAAAAAAAGTAAAAGGCGCGGAGGTTCTTGCGGAGGCGACGTATGGATATGTGACGGTGCTGTGTGGGTATACAGCGATGGCGTATAGATATATTGTTTCATCAATTCTTGTGTTAAGTGGTCAATCTTACTATCTCTTCTTCACTTATTTCTGCTGTTAATGAAAAGCGGATGCGTGATGTTCCTTCCGGTACCGTAGGCGGACGGACGGGCAAGGCATAAAAACCTTTACGCTGTAACTCTTCCGCTTTCCGGACGGCTATGCTGCTTTCTCCTGTGATCATAGGTATGATATGGCTGCTTGAGGGGCAGACGTATCCTTTATGTTCCAATGTTTCTTTGAGCTTACTGCTTACCAATTGCAGCTTTTCACGTCTCTGACGGAAATTGGGCAGACGGGTGAATACGAAAGAGGTCCACTGAATGATTACAGGCGGCAGTGCAGTTGTAAAGATAAAAGTACGCATTTTATTGACGAGATATTCCCGTATCACTTTCCGGCAGACAATGTAAGCGCCTGCCGATGCCAATGCCTTGCCGAATGTACCTACCAGAAAATCGATGTCAGAGATGCATTCCTGTTCTTCCGCACATCCCAGTCCTTTGTCCCCGCGTACTCCGAAAGCGTGTGCTTCGTCTACATACAGCCATACGTTAGCATATTTTTTTTTCAGACGAACCAGTTCGCGGAGATCCGCTTCGTCTCCGTCCATGCTGAAGATGCTTTCCGTGACGATGATGATCCGTTCATATTCCGTGTGGTTTATTTCTATCAACCGTTCCAACTGGTCGTATTGGTTGTGCCGGTACCGGATGCTTTTGGCTGCCGACAAACGTATACCGTCTATTAGGCTGGCATGTACCAGCTTATCTGCCAAAATCAGTGTCCGGGCATTGCTTACAGCCGGAAGGATACCCGTATTGGCATGGTATCCGCTGTTGAATACCAGTGCCGCTTCCGTACCGAAAGCCGTAGCGAGTTGTTGCTCCAACTGTTCGCAGGCTGTGAAGTTTCCCGTCAGCAGACGTGAGGAAGAGGAAGTAGGCAGGAATGTTTCCGGTGTCAGTGTTTCCAAAAAATCCCTACGCAACTCTATATCGTTTGCCAACCCTAAATAATCGTTTGATGAGAGGTTCAGCATCCGTTGTCCGTTTACAATAACGTCCCGTCCTTCGTGCAGGATACCGGGCAATTTTCGCAGGTTACTCTTTGCTTCCAGTTCCTGCAATTCCTGTTGCATTTGTTCGATGAGGATCATATATAATAATTATTTAATGTGCCAATATGCCAATGTGCCAATGGGCTGCGCTATGAAAAAGGATGTGCCATATGGTGGAGATTGGATATTATATTTCTTTTATTCTTTCATTCTTCCATTTTTTATTTCTTCATTCTCTCATTGGCATATTGGCACATTGACACATTGGCAAATTATTCATTATTTTTACAATTCCGTTTGTCAGTCGGGTTAATTGTTCCGGTGTGATGATGAATGGCGGCATCAGGTATACCAGCTTACCGAAAGGCCGAACCCAGATACCTTCTTCTATGAACCGTTGTTGCATATAGGCCATGTCTACCGGTTGTCGGGTTTCGATCACTCCGATGGCTCCCAATATCCGTACATCGGCTACGGAAGAGAGTGCACGTGCCGGGGCCAGTTCCCGTTTCAATTGCTCCTCAATGCATTGTACCTTCTTTTGCCATCCGGATTCTAATAATAGCTTTACCGATGCGCAAGCTACCGCACATGCCAACGGATTTCCCATGAAAGTGGGGCCGTGCATAAAAGCTTCGGGGGCATGATTGGAGATTTTGTCCGCTACTTCGTTGGTGGTCAGCACGGCGGACAGAGTCATATAACCTCCCGTCAATGCTTTACCGATACACATGATATCCGGTTCTACACCTGCGTGTTCCCATGCGAAGAGCTTTCCTGTACGGCCGAATCCGGTGGCTATCTCGTCGAAGATGATTAGTATTCCGTGTTCGCGACACAGCTTTTCGGCTTCCCGGAGATATTGGGGATGGTAAAACCACATACCGCCTGCCCCTTGTACGATGGGTTCGAGGATAAGTGCTGCCAGTTCGCCGGCATGTTCTTCTATCACTTTTTTCAAGGGCAGGATATCTTCGGGGTTCCACTCTCCGTCGAAACGCGATTTCGGTTGTGGCACGAAATAGCGGATAGGCAGGGCAGAGCCGAACAGAGAATGCATACCGGTCACCGGATCGCAGACGGACATGGCATTCCATGTATCTCCATGATATCCGTTGCGGATGGTGACGAAATTGCTTTTTTCCGCTTTCCCGGCAGCATACCAATATTGCACGGCCATTTTCAAGGCCACTTCTACTGCCACCGAGCCGGAGTCTGCATAGAATATCTTCTGCATGGAAGGAGGAACCAGCGGCAACAGCAGCTTGCCCAGTTCGATAGCGGGATCATGGGTGAGCCCGCCAAACATCACATGCGACATCTTCGCCAGCTGTTCCTGTGCCGCGTTGTTCAGCACCGGATGGTTGTATCCGTGCACGGCACACCACCATGAAGACATCCCTTCGACGAGTACGGTTCCGTCGCTCAAGGTAATTGTTGCCCCATCCGCCCGTGCCACTTTGTATACCGGCAGTGGGTGAGTGGTCGAGGTGTATGGATGCCATAGGTGTTCACGGTCGAATGGTGAAGACGGAAGTTCATATCCGGCTTCCCGGATCATTTGTTTGTCTTCCGACACCTTCGAACCGAGGGTAGTCAGCAGATCTCCCACGATCGCCGAATTGATGCCGATGTGCAGCGCGCGTTTCATCGTTTCCGGTGAGAGCTGCGAACGCCCTCCTGCAAAGCGGAGATAGGCTGTCGGATTAATAAAGCGGAAAAGTGCGATAGCGGTTAAGACTTCTTCTTCGCTTAAGGAAGGCGTATGTTCGAGGGGAGTTCCCGGAATGGGGCTGAGCAGATTGATCGGGATGGACTGTACTCCGAGTTCTTTGAGAGTAAAGGCGAATTCGATGCGTTGTTCCATCGTTTCTCCCATGCCGATAATACCTCCGCAACAGATGTCCATGCCTACTTGCCGTGCGGCACGCAGGGTAGTGAGTTTCTGCTCTTGCGTATGGGTAGAGCAAAGCCGGGGAAAATAGGAAGGAGCTGTTTCCAGGTTGCAATGATAGCGGGTGACACCGGCGTCATACAAAGCACGAAGTTCATTTTCTTCCAGCAGGCCTAATGAAGCGCACAACCGGATAGAGGAATGCCGTCGCATGTGGCGGACGGAGTCGCAAAGCAGAGTAAGTTGTTTCGGAGAGGGTTTTCGTCCGCTGGTGACGAGGGAGAATCGGGCTATGCCTTGTGCTTCATTGTATTGTGCTTGTCGGAGGCATTCATCTTTACTGACGAGGTCGTATACCTCCGCTTGGGTTTGGTAGTGGGAAGATTGCGCACACCATTTACAGTTTTCCGGGCAGCGTCCGGACTTGGCATTGATGATGGAACACATGTCGAATTCGTGCTGTGCACGGGCCACGGTAATCTCATGGGCAGCTGCATAGAGCGCCTCTTTATCGGCTGTATTAGCCAGCCAAGCTGCTTGCTCGGGCGTTATATCGATACCGCCCAGCACCTGGTCTTTCATTTCTTCAATAGTCATAAATAAATTGAATGGGATTGTTTGAGCCGCTTTCTGTTTGGAGAGTGAACGTTCCGTCACGTTGAGATGCAGTTGCCCGATAGTGACCTGGCGCCCCAGGCTGGCAAAGGCAGCATACCCTTTCCGGCTCCAACAACGGAAGCGGACAACAGGTTTATGGGTATGGCGGATGGTTTTCATTCTCTTTCTTTATTTTTTCAGAATGCAGCAAATGTTTTTTTTGAACGCGGCAAATGTACAAAGAATCTTTTGAATCTATGTAGAGCCTGCTTAAATAATGCTGAGGAAAATTTGAACAGGCCCTACGCTTTCTTTTTTTCTTTCTTTCATCTGCATCCTGATATTGAACAGAAAAGTGTATCTTTGCGTTTAAGTATTTTCATTATTAAAACAACGGCCTTATGATTGATTTGAATCGTAAACTTCCTATAGGAATACAGACTTTTGAGGATATTCGTAAAGAAGGATATCTTTATGTGGACAAGACTGAATTAGTTTGGAGGATGGCTAATACGGGAAAACCTTATTTTTTAAGCCGTCCCCGCCGTTTTGGTAAAAGTTTGTTGTTGTCTACTTTCGAAGCTTACTTTGAAGGGAGAAAAGAACTTTTTGAGGGTTTGGCCATAGAGAAACTGGAAAAGGAATGGAATACTTATCCGGTGCTGCATCTTGATTTGAATGCCGAAAAGTATGATTCTCCGAAAGGACTACATGCTATTCTTAGCAATCACCTTACTCAGTGGGAGGCTAAATATGGAAAAGGAGACGATGAATTAACTTTGTCCAATCGTTTTATGGGAGTTATTCGTCGTGCTGCAGAATCAACTGGCAAGAATGTTGTTGTCTTGATCGATGAATACGACAAGCCGTTACTTCAAGCTATGCGGAATGAGCCGTTACTTTCTGAATTCCGGGATACTCTAAAAGCCTTTTACGGTGTACTGAAGAGTGCCGACCGTTACTTGCGTTTTGCTTTTCTGACGGGGGTAACAAAGTTTGCACAAGTCAGTGTATTTAGTGACTTGAACCAGTTGCAGGATATAAGTTTATGGTATGACTATGCCACTGTTTGCGGTATAACGAAAGAGGAGCTGACGGCTGTTTTTCGTCCGGAACTGGAGGTTCTCGGTAAGGTCAGCGAGTTGTCTTATGAAGAAACGGTGGATGAGATGACGCGTTTGTATGACGGTTACCTTTTCCATCCGGCCGGTGAGGGAGTCTTCAATCCGTTCAGTGTGCTCAATGCGTTGAAAGCAAAGGAATTCAATGATTATTGGTTTCAGACCGGGACACCTACTTTTCTTGTAGAGTTGCTCAAGCAAAGTGATTACGATCTTCGGGTTCTGATTGACGGCGTGGAAGCTTCTTCTGCTGCTTTTTCCGAATATCGTGCTGATGCGGAAAATCCTATTCCGTTGATTTATCAAAGTGGTTATCTGACGATAAAAGAGTATGATAAACGTTTTAAGGTATATCGTTTGGGATTTCCGAATGATGAGGTGAAGTATGGCTTTATGAACTTTATTCTGCCCTTTTATACTCCTATACCGGATGGGGAGCGTCGTTTCTATATAGGTAAGTTTATTCAAGAATTAGAAAGTGGTGATGTTCCTGCCTTTCTTACCCGTTTAAAGGCTTTTTTTGCTGATTTCTCTTATGAACTGAACGAAGAAAAGGAACGTTATTATCAGGTCATTTTCTATTTGGTATTTAAATTAATGGGGCAGTTTACCGAAGCGGAAGTACGTAGTGCTTGCGGCCGTGCGGATGCTGTCGTAAAAACTCCTAAATATATTTATGTATTCGAGTTCAAGCTGAACGGTACTGCAGAACAGGCTTTGCAGCAGATAGATGATAAGGGATACTTGATTCCTTATCTGTCTGATGGGCGTGAGGTTGTAAAAGTGGGAGTAGAGTTCAGTGCCGCCACCCGGAATATCAGCCGGTGGTTGGTGGAATAAAGTGTTATTTTTCTTCTTGTATTTCTTTTTTAGATAGAAGTTGAATCCGATTATTTAGACCTCAATTACAGATTTTATGATACTGATACAAGGAGATTATATGTAATCTGTAACTGGGGTTATACAATCCGTAATTAAGGTTGTCGGAGTGACAGGATTATCTTGTACTTTTGTAATTGATATGCAACCGAGGTACTTTTGAGGATTAAATAGCAATAATTATGGATAAGATATTCAACTTGGGCAGTGTAGACCAATACCACAAATTGTACGGTTTTGAAACTTTGAATCCGTTGGTCAGTGCAATCGATTTGAATGAAGCCACCCGGCAGGATACCACAGGAACACATTCAGGAGAAAGTGATCGGAATGGCAAAGGAACGTATGGGCGGTACAGAGGATACCGTCAGCCAGATTGCCTATTTGCCGGAATCCCAATACCCGCAGCACTTTTGTCGTCTGTTCAAAAAGCGGGTGAGGTGCACTCCTGACGAATACCGTGTACCGAATAATCAGTGAGAAGAATATGGAGAAGAAAAATACATTGGACTTTAATACCGTGCATGAATGTAACCGTTGTTTGGACTGCAAGACATTGCATCCTCAGGTGAGCCTTATTAATCTGGAGAATCCGTGTCTGGAGCAGAATACTGTTAAGTTCGAGTTCTACGCTATCTTGCTGATAGAAGACTGTCCGGATGAATGTTCATGTTGCGGCCGGAAATATTATGATTATTCCAATGCGACAATGGTATTTCTTAAACCGGGTGAAGTTTTCCGTATGAACGAGGAAAAAACCTTACCCGGTAAAGGCTTTCTGTTGGTATTTCACCCGGACTTGTTGTTTCAGACCACATTGAGGAACCATATTAATAATTACACATTTTTCTACTATCATAAAGAAGAAGCACTGCATCTGTCGCAGCGTGAAACGGAGAAAGTTACTTGTTGTCTTTGGAATATAGAGGAAGAACTGCATCATTCGATTGATACGCATAGCAGGACTATCCTTTCACGGCATATCGAATTATTGCTGGATTACTGCACTCGTTACTATGAACGTCAGTTTATCACCCGTGAAAACAAGAATAAGGCTATTCTGAAAAAAATGGAGCAGTTACTTGAGGATTATATAGGTTCTGGAAAATTGCAAAGCGGGAAACTTCCTGCACCCGATTATTTCGCGGAAAGACTCAACCTCTCTTCTGCTTACTTTACGGACCTGTTAAAATTTGAAACGGGTAAGACTTTGGAACAGTATTTCCAATTCAAACGGTTGGAGGCTGCCAAACGAATGTTGATGGAATCCGGTACAACGTCCACCGTTGTTGCCCGGCAATTAGGTTATCCGAATGTACAATATTTCAGTTTTGTCTTCAAGAAAATAACGGGCGTTTCACCAAGCGATTACCGATATTCACAAAGCTAAAATCAACAATGGAAGAATTTAGGATTGATATGCGCAAGTCTGAAGAGACCAATTCCGGTGAAGGAGTTCGTTGTGTACAACTCTACTTTTAGATTAATCATATTATGATAAGGTATTTTGTTTTTCATAAATGACAATATTGTACTTATGAAGGTGGTCTCTATTTGTTTTGAAATGCCAAAACCTGCATGGTAATTGATTTTAGACGTTATAGTGTACTCTTCTAAGTTTTTAAAAGTAATTGATTAATTTCCAAATAAGTGTTTGCTGTTCTTTTGTAAATGGCAATTTTTAATAGAAAATAGGTGAATATCCTCTAATATGTATTTTTTTGTTATACATTCCTTCTCGGGATATACCTTTGTATACTATAGAAATAAGGGTTGTCTTATTTAAGTTATAAGAAATAATAAATCTAATTATTACATTTCAACTCAGGTTGCTTATAATGGTGGTATATTGTATTGAATCCAGTTTTTTTATAAATAGTAAAATCATTTTTACAAATGTAGTAAACTATACCTTTCTGTGCATCATCAATCACCATCGGAGGTATATAGATTATTCTCGGATCGCCGTCAGGTATATTTAGAGGTATATTATACTCACGATTTCTCCAATCTAAATCTATCGCATCATATCGAGACAAAACATCAATAATTTCTTGGGTAATCTCTTGCTTGGGATCATTCCAATAAAACAGTTTTCCTTCTCGGATTATGTATTTATTGGGGAAAAGATCGTTTTTAGCTCCAATTGTATCTCGAATGTGCGGATAGATTTTATTTACTGCTCCACCAATGCCAATAACATAGATATCTTCGTTTTCAATGATATCTATAGCGAATATACTGTCAGCTTTGAATAAATTAGAAGTATTGATGAAGTCAATAATACAATTATTGATTGCGACATAGATATCTCCATTGGCAGATAACGATTTTTTCCATACAGCACAGCCCGAAACTGCAAGCATAGTGATTAATAAAATATAATATCTTATTTTCATAATCAATAAAGTATTGGAGGATATCCTTTTGTCAGTATTATGAAAGTATGAAAACCTTGCGGAACATGATTTTGTTTATGCTCCATATCTCCGCCCGGAGTAGTTAATCCGGAAGGTCGTAATCTATCTGCAAGAGGTGCTGTGGATGGATGAGTATGCCATGAAGTATGTGGAGCTATATTACCATACAAATCCGGTCTGACACTATATATACTCGGGGTTGAATGAGATTTGTTATATCTATTGTTTTCGTATTTCCCCATATGGATATAGCTTACATCGTTTTGCTCTGGATCTGAAAAATAAAAACCTGCAACTTCTCTTCCAATCATTTCGGAAAAATCGATGGCGAAATTTTGGAATCCTTCAACAGTTGGTTGCTCTTGACCTCCTACTTCCCAAACATTAGCATTAGTCTTAAAATTCATACCATCACTTAAGATGCCTTTTTCTATATTATCAATTCGGGTTCGAGCTTCTCCATTTTTATTTGTTTTAAGCACATAAGTATCTGTCTTTTTATCATATTTAAAACGACCAATCTGGTCAAAGTCGTCATCGGTTTGTAGAAATAAATGCATTTCTCCTGTTTTATCATCAAAACGATACACATCCATACCATTTGGATCAATATATCTTATAGGATTATTCATACAATACGCATAAGGACTGATATGATAATATTTTTCAGTAAGTGGATCTATCGATGTAAACTTCTTATCATTTGGATTAAGAGTAATTGATTTGAGAACACTGTCACTTTCGTTTAATAAATTTAAAGATAAGGTGTTTTTATCAAATTCTATGCTACGTATTTCGCTATTGAGGTTTGTGTTTGCCACTTTAAAATGCATTTTAGGCATTTCAATGATTGGCTTTACACTTTGTTCCGGTGCAAAGTTGTCATAAGGAGTTTGTGCTAAAGCGTTCAACGCAAAAAAGGTTGTCATACTCAAAAATAAGACTTGTCTTTTCATAATGTACATGGATTTATGTTATTTTTTTGTATTCAGTTTTGTTTGCTTTACTTTTATATCATTGACCATTCTCTCATAATCTTCTGATTTTAACGTAGAATAGCCAATTTTTGTAAGATATTTGAATGTGGAATCCATTACTTCAAACTCTTTCATAAGTTCTGGGAACTTGGCGATATCTCTATATCCGTTCAAACCCATATCGATTATTTTACTGTCTAATCGGAATTTTAAATCGTTTCCTTTGCTAATTTGTAATTGGCTATTGGGATAGTACCGTAGACCAATGTCGTAACACCTCTTGATAAAGTCATCTGAATATCTTCCTGTTTTATGCTCATAATAATTTAATAAGTCACATATACAAAATGCAACAGATTCAATTTTTGATAATGGTTTCATAAATAAGCCACTTTCTATAGCAACTTCAGAAACATTGAAGGTTTCCATGATAAAGCTTGATCGGGAAAATGTTCCTGTTGTCATTTCCAGATTCCACCAATTTCCCTTCTCATCTTTGTGTTTTACATAGCAGTGCATGGGGACAACCGCTATAAACGCCTCCACATGAACTTCATTGGCTAAAATCTTATAAAGAAATGGTAATGACCTACAATTACCTCTTTTTCTTTTCAAAAGACGTGAAACCAATGAACTTTCTATATTTGAATTACTCATAAAATTTTCAAAGTCATACTGATACGGTTTGAAATCATTTTCAGGAATACTATCAGACATATATGTAAAGACAGCCCAATTTCCGGCAGTTTTATACTGCCTTAAATTACGATTATCTATCATTTTATCAAGTATAGGTTTTATTCTCAATATTTCATTGTTATAATCCTCCCAACTCATTTGGCCTTCATAATAGGCATTTTCTACAAGAAAAACCGCCTTTTTAAAACTTAGAGGTTTTTCCCCTTTCAACATCTGGCTTATTTCATTTATGGCGATGTCGAAGTTCTTTTGGATATTAGTTGGTACGGGATGGGATAAAGCATTCTTGTTGGTATGAAAATCTGTCCATTTTTGGCCAGAATTGAATGTTTGTGCATTCATTTGTAAAAAGATTGCAAAGGATAATATGTAGATTAATCTTTTCATTTTTACAAAGATTATATGGGTGTAGTCAATATTATCAGTTAATTAACTCTGTAAATTACGTTGTTCAATAGATATTTTACGTTACCAACAAAAATACAAAAATATTTGAGATAAAATTGCTGTTATATAATAAATTTTTAAATGTTTTCCATTTATTTCTTCGTAGGGTTTGATCCCTAATACAGAAATAAATCCTTGCATAAAGAAGATGTTGCGGCATGATACTTTTACTGATACCATTGATAATACATTTTCTTTTTTCTAATACTCTGATTTTTGTTAGATTTATTCTGGTCAGATTGTTCCTAACCTTTGGGGAGTAGAGTTCAGTGCCGCTACCCGGAATATCAGCCGGGGTTGGTGGAATAAGGCATTATTTTTTCTTCTTGTATTGCTTTTTTAGATAGAAGTTGAATCCTGCATATACTTGTAGGGTACCGAAACCATTGTTCATCGAGAAATTATCCCGGTAATAGTCATACGATCTGCCGACGAAAGAAGTGCCGGCAAAGTATTTACTGTTGTTATAAACCACTCCTGCACGCAGGATAAAATCAATGTTGAAGTTTTTGTACCAATCATTGGTTTGTGATTCTATCTTTTCGATGCGTGATGTCTTGTAGGCTACGGCGGGAGTGAGCGAAAGGCAGGCCAGCCAATTACGGGCAAATACCCAGTTGTAGGCATATCCAAACGTGAGGCTGATGTTGGTATATTTGATATGTTCTACTTTCATATCCTCGTTCATACTTCCTTGGATAGCCTGCGGCAATCGGGTATAGTCGAAGTTCAGATCATGCGTGGAGATAGAGAAACCGGCGATCATTGAACCGGCACTTCGTCTTTGGTTGGTACTTTGGCTGAAAGCTGCCGGATAAGAGAAGCGGCGGTAATTGAATACATAGAAGAGATTTAACCCTTTCATGTCTACTTTCAGACCGTCGAAGCTTTCGGAATAGTCACTGGCAATATCATCGAAGCCGGTCACTTTATGTATTTTATAATCGTTACCCGTGCGACGGTAGAAGATATCCACTCCTAACTTGGCGCTGTAAAGGCTCAAATCGAATTCCGTACCTTTTCTTTTTCCTTTTTGCTTGCCGTAAAGTCCGTCCGTGTCGATAGACCATCCTAAGAAGATCCATCGCCAACCGAAGTAAGGGCCGATCTTGTTGCGCGGATTGGGAGAGAACCGTAATCGTTGTGATTCGGGAGTATTACTGCCTATGGCGTAATATTCGTAATTCGTGAAATGATCCAGCATTAAAGCATAGTTATATCGGTTGGGCCCGATATAAGTCGTATCGATATCATTGGGATTAAACAGATAATTGAAAGCCCTTATGAATCCATTGGGACGCTTTTTCGTTTGCAAGCTATCTGCTACTGCAACTGTTTTTTCAATTTCTCCGCTTTGGGCAAACGAAGAAAGCGGAAATGATAAACAAATGAATAATAATAATGTGCCAATTAATAATGTGTCAATGTGCCAATATGCCAATGTGCCAATGGGCTGCGCTGTCCGGTGGGGGAGCACATTGACATCTTTTCTCATTTTCTTATTTTCTATATCGACACTCTTTCCCATTATTCTGATTCTTTACATTCCCCAATTTTTTCATTCTTCCATTGGCACATTGGCATATTGGCACATTGGCAAATTATTAACGCGAATGTAGCGTTTCCTCTCCGTTTATGCTAATATTCCTCTAAAATTTGTTTTCTTTCTAAAACAAACTTCCGTAATTTTCTGTTTAATAACACATACAATTCAATCCTAAACCACAAAAAAATTATGAGAATCAATCTACGTTTAGTATTAACGTTTCTTGCTATTGTTGTGTCTGCTACTTTGTGGGCGGCCGTGCAGCAAGAAATACGAATTTCGGGTACGGTGATATCCGATGGAGAGCCGTTGCCCGGAGTCTCTGTACAAATAAAAGGCGAGACTACCGGAACAATCACCGATATGGATGGAAAATATTCCATTTCCGCCCCTTCGGATGCCATACTCGTTTACCGCTTTGTCGGATTAAAAACGGTGGAACAGCCGGTCAACGGGCGGAACATGATAAATGTCACTTTAGAGTCTGACAGTAAAGAACTGGATGAAGTCATGGTAGTGGCCTATGCCACCGCTAAGAAATATAGTTTTACCGGAGCTGCTTCTACCGTAAAGGGAGACGAGATAGCGAAGTTGCAGGTAGCCAGCGTTTCCCGTGCCCTTGAGGGTACGGTTTCGGGCGTACAGGCCAGCGCAGCCAGTGGCCAGCCCGGTACGGATGCGGAAATCCGTATCCGGGGTATCGGTTCTATCAATGCTTCCAGTGCACCGCTTTATGTGGTGGACGGTGTCCCTTTCGATGGTTCTGTCAACTCCATCAATCCCGATGACATCGCTTCGATGACTGTATTGAAGGATGCCGCTTCGGCCGCCCTTTACGGTTCACGTGGTGCCAACGGCGTGATTATCATCACCACCAAGCAGGGGCAGACGGACTCTAAAACGACCGTCAACGTGAAAGCCTCGTTCGGAGGTTCCAACCGGGCTGTACGCGATTATGACCGTATCGGTACCAATGACTATTTTCAGCTCTATTGGGAAGCGCTACGCAACCAATACGCCAAGGATACGGAAAACTATACGCCTGCCACCGCTGCCGCACAGGCTTCTAAAGATCTGGTGACGAAGCTGATGGGTGACGGCCCTAACCCTTATGGCACTAACTATCCGCAACCGGTGGGTACGGACGGCAAGCTCGTGGACGGTGCCCGGCCCCTTTGGGACTTTGACTGGAGTGATGCCATGGAACAACAGGCTTTGCGTACCGAACTCAATCTGAATGTATCCGGTGGCGGACAGAAGAACCAGTATTTCTTTTCCGCCGGCTATCTGAATGATAAGGGTATTGCCCTCGAATCGGGCTACCAGCGTTTTAATCTCCGTTCCAATATCACCAGTGAGATGACTTCCTGGCTGAAAGGGGGCGTGAATATGAGCTTTGCGCATTCCATGCAGAACTATCCGGTTTCTTCGGATACGAAAACCAGCAATGTGATCAATGCCGGCCGCACCATGCCGGGGTTTTATCCCATTTATGAAGTAAATGCCGACGGCTCTTTAAAGACTGATGCGAACGGGGAACTTATTCCCGATTTCGGGTCGTACCGGCCTTCCGGATCGACGTCGAACTGGAACTTGCCGGCTACGCTTCCTCTCGATAAGTCGGAACGTATGAAGGATGAATTTTCCGGACGTACTTTCCTGGAAGTGACCTTCATTCCCGGATTGAAATTCAAGACGAGTTTCAATTTCGACCTGATCAACTATAACTCACTCGACTTCACTAACTCCCTTATCGGACCTTCCGTGACCACCGGAGGTGGATCGAGCCGTGTGAACACCCGTACTTTTTCGTGGACGTGGAATAATATCGTCACTTACGATAAAACCATCGGCGAGCATCATTTCAATATCCTTGCCGGGCAGGAAGCCTATTCGTACCGTTATGACGAACTCTCTGCATCGCGTACCAAGATGGCTTTGCCCGATATGCCCGAACTGGTGGTAGGCTCGCAGCTTACGGGCGGTTCCGGCTATCGCATCGACTATGCTTTGGCAGGATATTTTACCCAGTTGCTTTATGATTATCAGAGCAAGTATTTCTTTTCCGCTTCTTATCGTCGCGACGGTTCTTCCCGTTTTGCACCAGAGACGCGTTGGGGTAATTTCTGGTCATTGGGTGCTTCCTGGCGCATCGACCGGGAGAATTTTATGATCTCCACGTCCGACTGGCTTTCTGCTTTGACTCTGAAAGCCAGTTACGGCGCACAGGGAAACGATAACTTAGGTACCTATTATGCCAGTAAGGGGCTTTATGCCATTGTCTCCAATTTGGGAGAGAATGCACTGTTTTCCGATCGTATTGCCACTCCGAAATTGAAGTGGGAAACCAATCTGAATTTCAATGTCGGCATCGACTTCTCCTTGTGGAACAACCGTGTATCCGGTTCGTTCGATTTCTTCCAGCGCCGTTCGAAAGATCTGCTCTATTCGCGTCCTGTGGCTCCGTCATTGGGGTATAAGTCGGTGGATGAAAATGTAGGTGCTTTGAAGAATACGGGTATCGAGCTTTCTCTGAACGGGACGCTGATCAATACTCAGGATTTTATCTGGAAATTAGGTCTCAATCTGACACATTATAAGAATGAGGTTACCGAGTTGCCTTTGAAAGACATGCCGCCTTCCGGAGTCAATAAGTTGGCGGTAGGACGCTCCGTTTATGACTTTTACACCAAAGAGTGGGCAGGGGTGGATCCCGAAAACGGAAATCCGTTGTGGTACATGGATATTCTCGACAAGGATGACAACGTCGTAGGGCGCGGGACTACCAGTGTCTACAAGGATGCTACCGATTATTTTGTCAATAAGTCCTCTTTACCCAAAGTTTATGGCGGTTTCAATACCTCCTTCTCTTACAAGGGGGTGGAGCTGTCGGCTATATTTGCTTATAGTGTAGGCGGGTATATCATGAACCGGGACATAACGATGATTCTGCACAACGGCAGTTCTGCCGGCCGCGCATGGTCGAAGGAGATATTGAACCGTTGGACTCCGGAGAACCGTTATACGGATGTGCCGGCATTGGCTACCACTACCAATAACTGGACGTCCTATTCCACCCGTTTTTTGCAGAATAACTCGTATATGCGGCTAAAGAACCTGACTTTGTCTTACACGCTTCCGAAGCAGCTTGTCAGCAAGGCGTCATTGAGTAACGTACAGGTTTTTGTGCAGAGTGATAACTTGTTTACCATTCACCGCAATCAAGGTCTCGACCCTGAACAGGGGATTACCGGATTGACTTATTACAGGTATCCTGCCATGAGATCTTTTACCGGGGGGATTAATGTGACGTTTTGATTTATGATTCACAGTTTAAAAATTCACGATTATGAAATATATATTTTCTTTTATGGCTTCTCTGCTTCTATTGGCGGGATGTAGCGGTGATTTTCTCGATAAAGAGCCGACAGATTCCGTAAGTTCCGATGAAGTCGGTGTGCCCGGCAATGCCGAACGGTTGTTTAACGGCGCCTGGTACAATCTTTTCGAATATGTTTATACGCTTGCCAATAGCGGTTACCGTGGGCTTCAATGCCAGGACGACATGATGGCGGATGATGTTGTTTCCCGTCCGGCTTATGGCTTTAACTCGTCTTATCAGTTCAACGACATCGCCATACCCAACAATACCCGTACCTCTTTTGCCTGGTATCTGATGTATAAGACGATTGATAACTGCAACACCGCCCTTGCCATACAGGGCGATACGGAAGCGCTCCGTCAGGCACAGGGGCAGGCATTGGCGCTTCGGGCTTTCTGCTATCTGCATCTGGCACAGCACTACCAGTTTACCTATTTGAAAGACCCTGCGGCTCCCTGTGTCCCTATCTATACCGAGCCCACTACGGATGATACCGCTCCCAAAGGGAAATCGACCGTGGCACAGGTCTACCGGCGTGTGTTTGATGATCTGGCTCTCGCTAAGGATTACCTGAAGAACTATACACGTAAAGGTGACGGGCAGAAATTCAAGCCGGATGTAAATGTCGTCAATGGGCTTTTGGCCCGTGCCTATCTGCTCACCGGGCAGTGGGAGGAAGCTGCAAAGGCTGCTGCCGCCGCCCGTCAGGGTTATTCGCTGATGACCACTGCCGCCGAGTACGAAGGGTTCAATAACATCTCTAATAAAGAGTGGATCTGGGGGCATCCGCAGACGCTTGCCCAATCCAGCGCTTCTTATAATTTCTATTTTCTGGATGCCACCCATGTGGGGGCTTACAGCAGTTTCATGGCCGATCCCCATTTCCGGGATACATTTTCGGACGGGGATATCCGCCTGGAGCTTTTTCAATGGATGCGTGAGGGATATTTGGGATATAAGAAATTCCACATGCGTGCCGATGATACGGCCGATATTGTATTGATGCGTGCTTCCGAAATGCTATTGGTGGAGGCGGAAGCATTGGCTCGCGACGGTTTCCCGGAAAAGGCGGTAGTGCCTTTGAATGAATTGCGTCATGCCCGTGGCCTGGGTGATTATGATTTAACCGGTAAGTCGCAGCAGGATGTTATCGACGAGATTTTGATGGAACGTCGCCGGGAATTGTGGGGTGAAGGGTTCGGGATCACCGATATCTTGCGTACGCAGCAATCCGTAAAGCGTACCATGCTTTCTGCCGAGGAGCAGAAACAGGAAGTGGATGCCTGGCAGGAAGGCGGAGGGTTCGCTAAAAGGAATCCGTTGGGACATTGGTTTGTTACTTTCTCCGAGGGAGAGGTATTTGTCCCGAACAGTACCAATTATCTGTATGCTATCCCGAAAGAGGAGACGGATGCGAATCCGAATTTATGATAAGAGTTGTTTCGTTGACACATTGTCAACTTTGACTTTTTGCTAAAGCTAACCTTGTAGAATTGCTTTGTTAAGGGATGGATAGGAATGGCTGCCGGAAATCTTCTTTATTGGAAGTGTTATTGGGGTGAATAGTTTGTATTAGAGGCAATTGTGTGATAAATAGGCCGTATATGTTTCTTTTATTGTGCATTTTGTCTTTATAATCTGTATTTGCTGTGATTTTAGATAATTGAGCATGATCGGGATTCGGACATCAACCAGCGTGAAAAAGCGCCTTTTGGAGAGGAAATAATTTATCTCGTAGAGTCTCTTGTCGTTTCTCGTAGAGTTTCGGACTGTTCCTCGTAGAGAAACCGAACTTATCATGCCGGGATAATGGAGTTGACATACCGGGATAAATCACATATTTATCCGGATAAGGTAAGAATATACAGAAAAAGCTGCATGATATTTGTTTTATTATGCAGCTTTTTCTCTGATTGCGACTTTGCTTAGAAAGTGCTTGTTATAAAAATCATCAATAAGAGAACAAAAAGATGTTTATAAGGCTGTTTTGATGATATTTGGCTAATACCGTTCTCCATTCTTGATGGCAAATTTTACTTGTTGGAGAACATCCAAGTCCATTTATGCCAGATGCTTTCCAAAGGTCCTTGCTTGTGTCCGGATAGCCACCATTTACAGAACTGTACTTGCAGGAGGAACAATACAAAACCGATCAATACACTGACTGTATATCCGCAATAAGGGGCTAAGTAAAGTCCGAAGGGGAAATAAATAATAGCTCCTGCTATGGATTGGGTGATATAGTTCGTCAAACTCATCTTGCCATAAAAACGTAGGCTGGCTACTGCATTTTTGAATTTCTCTTTCTGATAGAGAATAACGAAAGAGGCTACCAGTACAATGGTGAATGCAAACTTCTGCCACATGTCGAAAGCAGTGCCTACGGTTTGCTTAACTAAGTCGCTGTCGCTCTGCATAATCAGCTCTTTGAGTGAATAGAGCGGTGCAAAACTGATAGCTGCAAGGATCAACGCCTTTATCCAGAATTTGAGATGCAGTTCCGAAGTGACGAACAGTTCCTTTCTTCCTATATACAGTCCCATGAGGAAAAGCCCGGCTGTTTGCAGGAAACGTCCTGCACCGATTGCCCAAAACAGGCTTGCCTTTTGTCCTAATGTGATATTTCCTATCAGGAAATCCCAAAAGTTTCCGGCTTTTGTATAATCCGCTACTTCCTGATACATGGCTCCTACGCCTAAGTCGGGCAATGCATGCGAAGGATCGAAAAGAGACATGAAGTAATGATACCACTCTATGGGTTGCAGCAGGAGGAAAATAGCTGTGATCAGGATCGCTTTATCACTCCATTTGCGTACTAAAAACAGGATAATTCCCACGATAGAGAAAAGCAACAGAACATCTCCGGCAGGGAAAAAGGCTGCATTCAGCGTGGCAAAGGCCACCAATAAAACTAATCTCCAGAGAAAGCGATAACCAAAATCTTTTCCTTTCTTTTGCTGATTATGACATTGGATATAGAATGTGAATCCGAAGAGCAGAGCAAATATTGCATAAGATTTTCCGGCAAAGAGCGAAAAGATAACGTTGAAGGTTCCGTTATCGAGTATGTTCAGCCATTCGGGCGAATCTGTCGGATAGACAGGAAAGATGAAATGCTCTACGCTGTGTACAAGGAGAATAGCCATTACAGCAAAGCCTCTTAAGGCATCTACCACTTCGATACGTGGTGTTTTGTTTACGGTTGGTTGCATGTGGTTAGTGTTTTATCGTTTTTTTTGTTTAATTTATTTTGCCTGTAAAGATAGAACAAAAAAGGGGAAAAAGTGGGATATATGGATAAAGTAATTGTTTTTTTCTTATGAAATATAACCGGAATTTTAATAAAAAGAGGAGTTGATGAAACCTTTTGGCATACCTTATTCATTTCTTTGCACAAAATAACGGCAGCCTGTGATATGCGGAGATTTTTTGTTTTATAAATCCAACTGTTTTTTGTAGCTTTGTAAGCAGATAAATCTTGTGTAGGAGAAAAACAGAACTGATTTATAAAAGACATATTGCATAACTTGCAGACGATTATTTGATTTGGTTAAATCTGGTAAATTTAATATACAACTATTTAACCATTTGTAAATGAGTAGTTTATGAATTTTGTTTCTGAAACAAGAAACAAATCAGGAACAAAAAATGGTTTTTTAGGTAAATCCTCGTTTTTTTGTTTGCATTACTTTTCATTCCTTTCACTTGCTTGCAATCAAAGCACCAATCCAAGCTATTACTATGCTTTCTCATCCTGATTCAATATATGTTTTTTCATATATCCAGGAATTCGCAGCGAAAAGAGAAAAGTATTGTTTTCAATGATCGATATCAATATGTGCAAAGTTAAAAATAATCATCCAAGCAATCAAATATTTGTCTATTTTTAGTTTACTTTAGTTTAGCATATATATAGGCTAATGGACTAAACTAAACTGTTTTTGCTCACTCTGCCACTCCCTTTTTAGACAGCAGAAAGTGGACTCCCTTTGACTCCGTCCTTTCTCTTTTCGCTGCAATATATTCCTTTATAAGTTTACGAGTAAATATTTGTCCCTATAAGCATTCGACTTCGGGCTATTTGATGAATTGTGCCGCAAAGGTATTTGTCATGTCTTTCTTGTATGCAAGGTATCCTTGAGGTTCACAACAAAATCTCCACCTTGCTTTGCAGCGGTAGTATTTGGTCGTGAAACCTTGCATAAAGAGCCATGACACCTTATGAAGCGACATAATTAATCAAGCCTGAAGTAGTAAATGCTACATGAGGGAAAAAAAGAAAACTTAAAATAGAATTATATGGCAAATTATGCGACAAACATTTTCTACGCAAGTACGGAAAACCAAAATGACCTCAATAAGATAGAGGCTTTCTTGGATGACAATTTCAGTTGTTATGCAAACAAGTATGGCAATTCTGTTGATGCAGAATTTCCTTCCCGGTGGGAATATCCAGAAAAAGAAATGGACCAATTGGTTGCCTCACTGGAAGCAAAAGATAAAGTCTATATTAAAATTCTAACTTATGAATTTGAAAATGAATATGTGAGTTTTAGAATCTACTCTCAAGGAAAATGGGAAATAAAAATATAATAGTCATGAGCAACAGAACATTTGATAACGAAAGCGATATTATAGGTTTATCCTGTACTTTATCCACGGCTTATAAAGGCTACACGGAAGGTGTAATTGTGGACGACTATGGCACTACCATAGTTGTCCGCCTTGAAAGCGGCAAAGAGATTTCAGTATTCCGAGATGAAATTATTATTCATGATTAAGCAATATGGCACAGATAGCAACAAAATTCGTTCAATGGGATGTTCCGGAGCTGGCAACATTACAAGGCAGCCGAGTGTATAAGTTACGGGAACATCTGAATAATGGCGGCAAACTCAATAGAGAAGACAAGAATTGGATTACTCGCAACGTGAGCGAAAGCACCTATTTCAAACGGGGGATTGCCTTGAGCGGTTATCATTTTGATTTTTCCGATGTTCTCAAGCGGTATTTCGTCAAACAATACGGGCATATCCAAGAATATTATGCCATAGACAAAACCGCATTACGCTCAATACTGTATGGCAGGATTGAGGATATAGTTGAAGTAGTACGTTAGAATACATGGCTTATGGGAAAATTTGAATTTTATCAAGACTGTAAAGTCACAAGTTGGGAAAGAGACTATTTCACTGTGGAAGCCAACAGTTATGAGGAAGCAGAGGCAATCGTCCGGTCCTGGCGTTGCAAAGATGTTTCGAATATCATTGACAGCCGTCTTTCTCATGGAAGAAGTGAGGCTTTGCGTGATACTTCCGAGCTTTTGTTTCCCGAAGAAAACGATGGTTACCCCACCATTGAGATTTTCAACCAGGAAGGAGAATCTATCATGACTAATGCACTAAACGAAGACAATTATGAACGTAACGATTGAACACCCTTTTTGCCCTTACTGCAGCGAAGTGACAAATCTATATTTCAGAATCATAAACACGCTTCTTTTTTCAAAAGACGAAGATGAACTTCGCACAAGCATGGAGAGTCTAAAGAAAGAGACCCGGCTTAACGAGTATTTCACGTTCGGCTATGGGGCACACCATCTTTGGATATGCCAACGAAAACCGAGCGACAAAAACAAAATCTTTCCACACCGCATCATGATGATCCAATTCTGACATGGAGCCTCTGCACTATACGGACTGGAGTTGAATATTCAGTTCCAGTCCGTAACTTTATTTACCGCAATAACCTTTTATATCCCAAACTTCATTGAGTCGCAGATGGCCATTGGCCGGACAATGATTTTTGCCGGATTATCCATTTATATTCTCTTTTGGCTGCGCCATATCCCTTTATAAAGAAGCTGAAACTCGCATAACGCGCCCGTTCCGCTTTGTCTCCCAATCGGGCTCCAGCCTTTTTTTCATTTTGCCTTCTTTTCCCTCATTTCTCTTGCCGGATAAAGGCTGCAACACCGATACGCCCGCACCCCTTTGCCAATTCTTCGTCTTACGGCCTTTCCCACGCCGCAGCTTATACGCTTACTGCCTGTACGGCATATTATCCTTGCCGCTTCAAATCATGAGACATGGTGCTGTTTCCCGCCAGAAGCTCTTCTTCCTATGCCAGCCGAGAGTTGAAACCAATTCGTGCCCATTGACAGCACCGTCCGTCTTTATTATTCCTTTAACCAGTTGCCAATTGTTTTTCCTCTTCTTTTTCGTGACTGCTTTCTATTGAAGTCGCCATATCGTTTTTCGTTGCAAAGTTAGTATGCAACCGGGCGCGACCCATGGTCTTGACCAATGGCGTAACAGTACAAATCTTCCTTTATCAAGCCTCCGGTTTGGGAGAACCCCAAAATAAAGAGTATTTATACGTTATCCTTGGTGCATCCCTTTACTGCACCTACTTTTTATGCACCGTAAAACTGATTTATTAACTTCAAAAAGCAATCGAAATGAAAAAGTACGAGAACAATTTCGCAGTAACCGGTTATGTCGCAAAAGACGCCGAGGTTTATCAATTCACCAACACAAGTGTTGCACGTTTCCCTCTGGCTGTTGCCCGCCAGGAGAAGATCGGCGAAGAAACCAAGCGCATATCCGCTTTCATGAACATTGAAGCGTGGCGCAAGAATGAAAATTCCGGGGCGTTTGATCAGCTTACCAAAGGTACGCTGCTGACCGTGGAAGGCTACTTCAAGCCTGAAGAATGGACTGACAAAGATGGAGTGCAGCACAACCGCATCGTGACGGTTGCAGTCAAATTCTATCCGGCTGTCGAGAAGGAGGAAGAAGTTCCTTCGAAACCGGCAAAAGAAGCGAAAAAGGGCAAGAAGTAATCCCTGTTTTCCTGACAAAGCGGCTTTCGGGCCGCTTTTGTTTTGCTCGAAGCCTTCCGTAATATAGCCTTTTGTATTTCACGTTTTCCCCTTTTATTGCAATGCCTGAAATTCCCTACACGCCTATTTCGAAAGCCCGGTTATTTATTCTGCAAAGTTTGATTGCCGGTTGTTTGTCCTGTCAAGGAACGCTTATGCTTGCTGCTGAAAAATCTTCCTTTCCGACATGTCGGAAAGAGTATTTTTCGCATCCTCCTTGCCTGACAGACCGCCAATCTTGTGGGCAGAAAAATAATCAACCTTCCGATACAGGATGTATCAGAGGGAAATAAAAACAACTAAAAATTTTAATGATATGACATTCAGAGCATTTATGGCAGAGAACGGGTATAACGTACAGACTACTTTTTGGGAAGATTTTTCAGCGGCCGACATTTTCGGGTTATCGGCTATTCAGGACACTTTCAACCGTGCCTTTGAAGAGTGGAAAGGCAACTGCAAGTACCTTACGGAATTGGTGTTGGTATTGAATCACAAGATATGGCAGCACTATAAAACGAAACCGAATGTGGCGGCGTTGTATGATGCACTCTGGAGACAGGCAGACCAGTATGCGGTTGAGAATCTGAAGGACGAAGAGTTAAGCTATTATTATGACGTAACGGACTGATTGTATAACAAGTTAATGTAAATTGAGTATGAACACGAATAACAAGCCAAGCATAGCAGGAAGGACAACGGCTGATGATATATTGCAACGAGACGCACGGTTCAGATATATGCTGTTAGCCAGGATGCAGTCAGATTGTGAGTATTATTTGGATTACGGAGGCAGAGACCCCAAACGCCTGTGGGCAGGTGATGAAGAACGGCAAATCGATTTAATGATAAAGTTGCACGACAGCTTCAAGGAAGGAGAAAAGCCGCAGTGGCTGACAATGGACAAGATTTTGGAATACAAAAAGGAAATGAATAAATGACACCAAGCCCCCTAAAAGTCAAGCAAAACCTTTGGGGGGCTTATATTGATATAACGAGGACGCTATTCATGACGCAGTTTTCCTCTTTTAGTTTTCCTTTTTTACTGTTCCCTTGCGTGAACAGTTGGCAGCAATGATTATTTATCATGACGGAAGCTGCTTTTGCTGAATCCGCCGAATATGCCCTTCACGATTTTGCAAAAGACATAAAGTACCAATACTACGACTATAATTTCTCCCATATCCTTTTTTATATTTAGCGTTACAAATTTCCAATAAGGGTCAGAGGCTTCCCTAAATATACTTAAACTGACAGGCAAATCCTTCACTAATATGGCATCGGTTGCCTTGACTTCCTATTTCCGATTTCCAGGTACGCGGCCAGGTTTCCTGCTGAGTGCCACATTGTACTTGCCTAAAATTTGGTACACAGTACTTTTGCTCTTGACATTGCAATGCGCCATGATTTCATTGACTGAATACCCGTTGTTGTACATGTCCACAGCTATTTTATCCCGCTCGGTCTTGCTCAACATTTTGCTCGTCTTCACCGGTACACTGATACTCTGTTGCAGGCGTATCACCCGGTCAGATGACTTGCGTAATACAGCCACTTCTTCCGGAAGAGATCCGAACATGGTCAGCACCTCCGCCGCCGTCGTGTCCGGAAACAATTCACCACGGGAGTCAATCTTGTCATGGATGGAAATAATGCGGACCACTTTGATCCGGCATAACTCTATCAATGCGGCCAACTCCCTCAAACCGCGCACGGCGTTACTGAATTTCGAGACAACCAGTTCGTCCCCTCTCTCAAGATTTGTCATGAGCTGTTTCCAGCGAGGTCTGAGCGTCTCGTGCTGGACTGATTCCTCTATCACTTGTACACAACCGTACTGGCACATCCATTCCTTGTCCGCATCATATTCATCATACGAATTTGCCTTAAATATATAACCAACTTTTGCCATGTCAATATCCAATACAAATGATAACAAGTGCAAATATACAAGTTTTATTTGAGTGGCCAAATCAAACCATTATAAAAATCGAACTATTTATTTTTTCGTCCTTTTTCCTTTCACTTGTTTTCATTGATAATCATACTATTAAGTACGATATTGAAAAATGCACAAAATACAGTTGCAATGGTGTTAAGTATAGAAAATTATATATAGTTTTGCGTGAAATAGTACGAAAACATATAGTATGAAAATTCAAAAAACGAACCTTAAAGCATCAAGTTTTTTACACATGATAGCTGCCGCTTCAATCACGGTATGCATGTTCACATCATGTAATGGCGGATTGACTGAACAGTCCGAAAGCGATCCTGCCGGTACATACAGAAATTATCTGCTCGAAGTAAGGAAGATGAAATCTGTTTCATTTGAAGAGCTGTCAGAAAACCTTTGCCAATGGCAAGCCATAAGAGATTCCGTTTTTAACCATGTCCGGCAGGACACGGTTGGGATCCATGGTCAAGACCTTCGTAAGACATGCGAAGGCATACATGATTCCCTACGCCTGGAGTTCTCGCGTCTGGCTTTGTCAAGGCCACGTTCCTATCAGGAGTTATTCCTATTGAAAAGAAAACTTTCATCTAATGACAAAGACAATGGATTAATCCGGACCGTGGAAAAGATCCGTCCATTCTTTGAGTCATTAGATAAACGCCCAATCCATAAGGGAGACAGGAAGCAAATCATTTCGGATTATCGTACTTTGCTGGCCAACACTCTCCGAAATGGCATACACGGGACAGATGACATGACAGAGTTCATCGGAAAAGAGGATGCTATTTTTCGGGCGTTCTTGCCATATCTGTGCAGCATTGGTGATGAAGACATTTCCGATATAACGCGTGATACGGAAAAATGCTGTTTGCAGATTTTGTTTGCCGCCGAACGTAAAGAGATACCTCACCAGGATGCCCTCGTTTACCTGGCCATGCGAACCAATCGCAGACTGATACTTAATACCGGAACCTGCATCAATGACATTCATAATCAAAAGGTCCAAACAAAAGCACAAGCCTACGCATATATCTGGATGCTTATGCGCCCATACGTTTCTATGGACAGTTTCCACCTGTCGATGCTTTCTTCCAAAGACCAGGAACAGCTTGAACGGTTTGCCGTACAGACTCCGGCCATATTTGAGACTTTGTGCCGAATCTTGAACTCGGGAGACAACCGCCTGGATGAATTACCCGGAATGCTTATGGAGATTTACATTCACACGCTATAAACATAAAATCAAATGAATATGCTACGACACTTTCTGAAAGACTTTATGACGTTTGTCCCCCTTCAGTTGCCACAGCTGCTCGATGTAACCACTATGGAGGAGCCGCAGTTTTACGGGGACTATGTCCTGCTGACTTTTCCATTGCATGATCCTTATGACCTGGAAGAAGTGATGGATATGCTGGAGGATGATATGGAACTGATTGTGCTTTATCATCACATTCCTATGCAAGACGAACCGTTCGGCCATAGTACATGCGCTTACTCCAATCCATCTTTCGGCCAAATGTTCAAGGTGAACGCTAAGACTGATTCCGATGGCAAGGTCCATACTGTCCTTGTAACCATATATGATTCACTTGAACAAATGTACGGGGATCTCTGCCTTGACTTGCAACTCCATTCTAAAAGCGGAAAGCTGAAATACCAGAAGAACAAGGAGGACATACTTATTGACTTTTTATAAAAACAACAACATCATGAGAAATACATTATACAGGCAGATGGTCTATTGGATCAATGCCCACCGAACATGGATAGAGGTCGCAGACGACAACCTCTATAAAGAACATATCATCTCAAGAAGTGACAGGACGGACTACCTTGTCTCCCGAACTTTGGTCCTGCGGGCGTTCAAGACAAACGGAACATACCTCGAAGGTACCACATGGGCCATCCCTGAACATGAACTGAACAAAGCTTTGGCTATCTATCGCAAACAGGACCGGTCATTCAAGCAGCGAATCAAAAAAGCTGCAATGAACCTCACGGCCGTGGATGCCGAAACCATTATCCGCTTGGCAACTTATGATATTGTCCACTTGGAACTCAGAGCAACACCTATACACGTACCCGAAAAACCATATTACTTATGTTACTGAAAATATTGCAACTCATCTTTTGCGTGACCCCTCTTGTACTGTCATTGATATTGTACAAAAAGCCATACCGGTTTATGGCAAAGTTTCACGCTTCCATGAAACAAAACATCAGAGCCCGCAAACTTTATACACGGGTGATTCTGTTCCTGCTACTACTTTTCCACTATGTCTATGCAAGTGGACATGCTGGTGAATTCGGCATCCTGGTATCAACCGTTATCTGTGCCGCTATGTTCTCGTTCAAGCTGGCGGACAGGTGTCTGAGCCGTTTGCATGATTCCATGGGTCTGTTTGCCGGCATCAGTGCTATAACATTGGTCAGCTGCTTTGAACCGTATCTGTACACTACTACCGTAACTGCGTACTATATTCTTTTGGCAGCCCTGTTCTATCCCTCTGCTCCGGTCACAGCCGAATGCGATGATGAAGAAAAGGCTGAAGGAACGACAACGCATCCTGAAACGATATCCGAAAAGAAACACGATAATCATCACGCGATGGTGTCTTTGAAGCGGACAAAGGCAGCATTTCAGAAACTCCGCACTGTAATAATCATTAAAACAAAGTAAAATGGAAAATAGTCAAGAGAATACGACCTTTATATTGGCAGATGTCAAGGTGTTCGATTTCCTGAAGGAGAAAGCCGGAGACCGTAAAACGAAGACGGAAGCGTATTGGGACTTGCTGGACAGATCAATGGCAGGTTTTGTTTCTCCATTTGTAAGAAAATTGGAGCGAAAACTTCTTCCCAACCAATGTCATGTGACAATCTCCGATCTTGCAGAATTCTGGCATTGGCATCGTGCCACTGTCCGAACCTTTCTGGATGCTCTGGAATCTTTCGGGCTACTTGAACGCACAAAACTTAATAAAAGCGTCATCATCACCATGACCGTGCAGTCTGGAAAAAATGCAACAGCCGGAACTGAGCAGGATGAGCCGGACTTTGCCACACGAATCGGCAGTATATTGTCCGAATGGGTCATCGGCAAAAAGACATCGGAGGATGCCGGTCATTCATGTGGCCAGGCTCTTTGCCAGGCATTAGCCGCCATTGCCGGTAAAGATAATTCTCAGGCTTCCGGCAACGGCACCGATACGGTATCGGCAGAAGTCGTCAGACAGGAAGAAAAACTAAGGGAAACAATATTAGAGTGTATTGCCAATGCCGCTCTCCAGCGTGTGTTGCGTAAGTCAAGATTCGATAACAGTTCACAACTGTCGCAGTTCTTCACCCTTGACCTCGGCGGTGAATGGGGCGCGTTTATCGAGACCGCCAAAGAGCTTGCGGAGCTTGTATTTAATCCCGAAACATCCGGCGCAGGTGTTGATATGGACAGGAACAAAGAACTCCTTAAATCGTTCCGTATTCCCTTTTTATCGCTTGCGGCAAAAGCCCAGACATTGTCGGACTGAACCGGGAAACGAAAATGAATTGTATAACCAGGAACAATCCATCCCTATCTCAGTCCTGACATCCTTCCAGTTTTATGAGGCAAGTGGGCTTGCCCACATGCCACGAAACAGAGGGAGTGGGTAGCCTAATACCCAATATAAGAAATACAAGAGAAATGAAAAGAAAAGAAATTAACTATATAATGCTTATATACAATGCTTTATAAATAAATATCCTGTTCCTTTTGGTTCTGTCAAATTCTCATTTTCTTCGATATTTTGTTACTCGTTTTTGCGACAGATTGCATTATTTTTGTTATCTTTGAACCCGAAATCACACAACAGGGTATAATATGAATACAAAAGAGACTACATATAAGAAAGAACCCGTAAGACTTCAACTGCGCCAACGGGCAGGTTGGAAACAGGTAGTTTACTTGGAGTTCTATAAGGAAGGTGTGCGCACATACGAACGCATACCAGACATGGTGATAGTACCCGAAACAGACCAAAAGGCAATAAAAGCCAATCAGACTGTTCTCGCCAAGGCTGAAAAGATATGCAGGCAGCGAAAACGGGAAATGTTGAAAGCCCAAAAACAGCAGAGTTTAGCCGTAGAAAGCGAGGAGCAAGAACGCAAACTGTCTTTAATGGACTGGATTGGCAGGTATGAAGAAATTCAGAAGAGCCGAGGTGTAAGAGACCTCAGCAGCATCCGTTCCTTAAGACGCTTTCTGTCATTGTACAGGAATGAAGAAGTGGCATTAGAGGATGTTGACATTCCGTATTGCCTTGGCTTTATCGCTTTCCTTAAAACGGGGTACAAGACAAAGGATGGAAAGACCCTGAGCGGCAAGACGGGGTTTAATGTGCTTGGACAATTCCGAACCTCCTTGAATATTGCTGTCAACGAGGGAGTGATTCGGGTCAATCCCATCACGAAACTCAATGCTTCTGAAAAGATCATTCCCAAAGAGACAGTCCGTGAGTACCTGACCATAGACGAGGTGAAAAGGCTCATAGACACCCCATGTGACAAGGATATTGTCAAGCGTGCCTTCCTATTCTCTTGCAACTGCGGTCTGCGGCGTGGAGACATCATGTCCCTGCGATGGAAAGACATCACGTTTGACGACGGCGCATGGAGAGTATGCACACGTATGAAGAAGACCACCAACCTGGTATATATTCCGCTTCCCAAACAGGCAATGAGGTGGCTGGGAAGTAATCCCAGAGAAAGAGACAGCGAGGAACTTGTCTTTGCAGGATTGAGCGCAGGACTCATCTCTGACCATCTGCATACATGGGTTGAGAAAGCGGGAATAAAGGGCAAGCGCGTGACTTTTCATGTGGCGCGGCACACATACGCCACCATGCTTATATCTCTTGGAGTTGACCTTTATACGGTTTCAAAACTCCTTGGACATTCCAGCATAAGACATACCCAACGCTATGCTAAAATCATTGACAGCGTCAAGGACAAGACTGTGGGATTGATGGATGAAATGATACCCTAAGCCCACAGGTACCATCAAAGACAGATTTCCCCATATATAATAATGTAAAACACAACCCTCAAACAGCATACACCATGACAAAGAAGATAAAGTCAAAAACACCGAAAGAACCAATCAGACTCCGTAGCAAGAAACTGGCAAACGGTTCAGAATCGCTTTACCTCGACTGCTATGACAACGGTAAGCGCAGTTATGAGTTCCTGAAGCTCTACCTCATACCAGAGACGAATGCGGCAGCCAAGGCACGCAACGAAGCGACACTGAATGCTGCCAACACCATCAAACTGAAGCGAATCCTGGAGTTCACGAACAACAAGGCAGGACTGAAAAACACTTCCCTCAAATCAAGAGTAAAGCTGTCGGACTGGATGGAGACATACAAGAAACGGCAAGAGGAACGTGGCATCAAAGACAGAAAGCTCATCTCCAACACCATCCACGCCCTCAACGGGTATGGTATGGACATTGCCATACGGGATGTGGGCAGGGATTATCTCGTCGGATTGACAGACTATCTTAGGAATGAGCACAGGAAGCCAGATGGAACGCCGATACAGGCCTATACGGTCATCAACTACATGGCTTGCCTGAGAAACGCACTCAACATGGCAGTCCGCGAGGATGTTCTTCCTGAGAACCCGATGAACAGGCTCACGCCACAGGACAAGGTGAAAGCACCGGAAAGCAAGCGTGAGTTCCTTACCATCGAGGAGGTGAAGCGTTTGGAAGAGACAGAATGTCAGCACCTGTATGTAAAACAGGCCTTCCTCTTTGGGTGTTACTGCGGACTTCGTACGAGCGACATAAGGAAAATAACCTGGGGACAGCTGACGGACGACAACGGCCAATGCCGCCTGCATATCATCATGCACAAGACAAAGACACCGATTTACCTGCCATTGTCGAAGAAAGCCCTGCAATGGGTTCCCGAAAGAGGCACTGCCAAGGATGACGACCGCATATTCCCAAAACTTCCCGTACAGGTAAGCACAAAGCATCTGCTCAAAGACTGGCTTGACTCGGCAGGTATAACCAAACCCATCACGTTCCATTGCAGCCGCCATACATTTGCTACCATGATGCTGACATTGGGAGCAGACATCTACACGGTTTCCAAATTGCTTGGCCACACCAAGGTGGAGACAACGCAGATTTACGCAAAAATCATCAACAAGAAAAAAGACGATGCCGTCAGCCTGATTGATGCCGCCTTTGCCTGATTGAGTCAAGAATGCTTGTGAATCATCAAGAAAACCACCCGGCACTGATATAAAAACGGCAATATATTTTATTTGTTGCCGTTTTTATATTATCTTTGCAGACAAAATTGTACTTCAAAAGCAAGATGGACACATACAAGAACCTTATACTGCAATACTCGACAAAGAAGGACTCGTTTTCTTTGGATGACCTCTGGGGGTGGCTGTCGGCAATGGGCCTGACAACCCGCAGCACCATGAACTGTATGCTTTCAAGGATGGTGGATAAGGGGGAGCTTGTCCGCATAGCCCGAGGGGTGTATGCTTCGGCAGGACACAAGAACCTGTTCACTATCGAACTGACAGCAGAGGAGCAGGACTTGGCGAGGAACCTGAAAGAACGTTTTCCATTCGCTCCCTTATGTATATACAATGGCAGGAGTATTGCACCCCTGCAGCACCATCTGTCAGGCAACAACATGACATACGTGGAGACAGACCGCCAGGCAATGGAGAGCATGTTTGAGTATATCAAGGAACAAAGCGGCAAGGAGGTGTGGCTGATGCCTGACGCGGATATGGTCTATCGCTACATTGACCTTGAAAAAGGAGGCATAATCGTTAAGCCACTTGTTACCGAGGCTCCCTTGCAGACAATGGAAGGAGTCACTGTACCCACCTTGGAGAAACTGCTGGTGGACATAAGCAAGGATGCAGACTTCTCCTACCTGCATGGTGCGGAGGCAGAGCGGATGATGGACAATGCCAAGGCACTTTATGTTATTAACACTACCCGTCTGAGACGCTATGCGAAAAGGCGCGGATTGAAAATCGAAGAGAAATCATGATTGACAGCAAATGTTTTACCACCGGGTGGATAGAGACAAAAGCCAAGGAACTGAACTATTCAGACACCAACCTCATTGAGAAAGTCATCCGTGCGCTTTCCCTGCTGGATATGCTTGCCCGTTCGGGATGTCCGTTCCACTTCAAGGGCGGCTCATGCCTGATGCTTCTGCTGCATGACACTCCCCACCGTTTGTCCATAGACATCGACATCATGTGTCCGCCGGGTACAGACATCGAGCAATACCTTGCCTCGTATGCGGATTGCGGATTCATTGACTATAAGCTTGTGGAACGGAAACAGGCTGGGACGGATGTGCCCAAAAGCCATTCCAAGTTCTTCTATCAGGTGGCATTCAAGGCTGACATGGACAGGACATCGTATATCTTGTTGGACGTACTGTATGAGGACTGCCATTATCAGCAGGTGGAGCGTGTGCCTATCCAGAGCGAACTGATAGAAGTTATCGGAGAATGCCCGCTGGTCAATGTCCCCTCCATTGGCGACATACTTGGCGACAAACTGACCGCCTTTGCACCCGAGACCACAGGCATTCCCTATTACAAGAACGACAAGCTGGCTACCCTTGAAATCATCAAGCAGTTGTATGATGTGGGAAGACTTTTCGACCGTGTGGACAATCTCACCATCACAGAAACTGCATTCTCAAAGATTGCACCTGTAGAGCTTGGCTATAGGGGACTGCCTACGAATGATGTATCTCTCATCTATGAAGACATCAGGCAGACTGCCCTCAATATCTCCACAAGAGGATTTGTTGATAAGGAGAAATTCGCCTTGCTCCAGAAAGGCATCACAAGCATTCGTCCTTTCATGTACAGACAGAACTACAATATAGAGGATGCTATCGCAGACGCTTCCAAGGCTGCCTATCTCGCAACCCTGTTAGAAAAAGGCATCCATGAGGTCAGACACTACGATGGCAACCCCTTGTCGGTATCTGACATGATGATTAGCAACGGACTGACCACGAAACTGAACAAGTTGAGGATGGGTAATCCCGAGGCTTTCTTTTACTGGTCACTCACTGATGCGCTGTTATAGAAATCAACATCAAACTGACAATGAATCGCCCTAAAGATACTTTACTCATCATGCTCCTGCCCCTGACATTGACAGCGGCAATAGCATTGACAATGTTTGCCGTGATTGCCTTCCGTATGGAGGCAAACACGGAAGGATTTGTGTTTTCCTTCTTCTCCTTGTTCGCATGGATAGCACTCGTATGCGAGTTCTTCCTCCTGTATGACTCCATCATTGACAGGTGGCTTTCCAGAGACCGCTCTGTCATAGCAGCCACATGGTTTCTCCTTTCCCTGCTGTTGTCTTTCATCCTTACTCCCGACAAGCATCTTGACTGGAGCACGGCCATAGTCATGCTGTCCCTCTTTGCCGTCATATTCCTCCTGCCGTACATGGTGTGTATGGTCTATGGAAGACAAATCTCTTCTTTTTTGCTGAGACTCTGGAATGATAAACTCAAGAAGAAAGATAGAGAGTGTGCCATATCCAAAACAGAGGTGACACAGGCTGTCATTCCTCCACCTGCACCCAAGTCCATGAGCCAGGAAGAGGAAACTGCGTATTATGAGAAGATGGTTGCAAGCATTCCCTCTAACATCAAGGAACAGTTGCCACAGACTCTCCAATCCGAAGATGCCCTGTTCCTATTGTTGATGCTTCAGGAAGGCGGTTTCCTTGACAACGAACTGAAACCAGCCATAAGGAAAGAGGACGGAGAAATCAACCAGACGCTGTATGCCTATATTGCCGATGCCGTATGCACCGCATTGAACATACGTCAGGGCAAGTGGAAGATATTCGAGAAACTGTGGCCTATCAACAACGGTACACAAACCGTCAGCAGGTACAAGCAGGAGACCAAGGACGCATCTACACAACACCAGAAACAGATTGCCAAACTGCTCCGCAAGGCAACTCGCATCCGTCCGGGACTCGACACATACGACCTCCAGTATTTCAAAGGGCATTGACTCTGTCAGTTGATGCCAGATTGGTTAGGACAGACATACTCCTTGTTCCCCGTCACCGTAAGAAAGTGGCGGGATTTTTTGTGCCCTTTCCCGAAGCCAGCGCCAAGGCGCATTCCCTTGTATTCTCATGGAGGGTTATTTGGTGTTTATAGTGTGTTTACAGTTCCGTTATAATCCGATTGGTTCTGTTTATATTGCCGTTTATAATTCGCAATTCGCTCTCCTTGGCTGTTTACATTCATTTTCCGGCTTTATTTCCTCACTACCTTTGCACTGTCTTCATGACGAATGAGGCACGTATTATTCTCCAAAAACAGATTATATATGAGCGAAAAGAAAAAGCTGTTAAGCACCAAGGAGGCTGCCGAGTATTGCGGTTTCAAGCTCTCCTACTTCCGCAAGCTGATGATGCGGAGAACGATTCCCATGTACAAGCCTACGGGCAAGTTGTGTTTCTTCAAGCAGGAGGATCTCGACGCATTCCTCACAGGCGTGCGCATCTCCTCGCAGGATGAGATAGAGGAGGAAGCCAACCGCTACATCATCAGCCGCAAATAGACAACACCAGTTATTAACCCTTTAATTCATTATTGAATGGACGAAATCAAGAACATGGAGCTGGCTGCCGATATGGCATCCGCTCCCACACTGAAGAAGAGTGCAGGAAAGAGTGAGAGAAAGAATGACAGTTCCAAGGAAGCACAGGTTATCCGATGCTTTCTGGAATCAGTAGGAATGTACGAGGCTGATGCCCTCAGGGTGAGTATTGCCATCGCAGACGGGAAGACATCGTGTGATGACATGCCGCATGATGACCGAATAGCCGTGAACCGTTATCTCAACTACGGGTTGAACAACAGCCAGCGTAGCATGGAGATGATCCAGGCACATCGGGTGCCCCGTTCCTTCCTTCTGATGAAACGTGTGGCAGACTATGTGGACAAGCAGCAGGCTATTCTCCTGGGACAGTCCCTGTTCACCATTGCCGTCTGCAAGAAGGACATCGAGGAGGTTTACAACAACTTCGACAAGCGTCCTGGAGCCAATGCCGTCACTTCTGTTAATGCTAACGTGAACACGACGGCAAAGTCATAACCGGAGCAGGTTTCATTCACGGTAAAGAAGCAAGCAGGTGCAGAGGTCTTTATGAGTATGTGCATATACTTCACCGATTATCTGCACATAAAGTGTGAAACATCTGCACTTGCCGCTTCTTCCCACTAAGAGAAGGATTCATCAGAAAGGAGTGTCATTGTATGGAACAAGGAGCAATGCCTAATATCAAGGAACAGCTGTCAGTCCCGTGCTTTGTCCCTCTTATATCAATCAAGTAAAATACATTTGTAGCGTATGAATAACAAGAACAAGGAAACGGCATCTTCGATGTTCCCGGCAAATGTAGGAAGCGTCATCTTCCGTCTTTCCGCAGAGGCAATTGTCTGGTTGGATGGAACAATGAAAGACGATGACGGCGTTCTGAAAACCAACAGGCGTTTCTTCCATGACCTGCTTGTAAGGATGCAGTTCTCAGATGTTTCGGAAGCATCCTGCTCTTCAGACTCGTACACCTCTGAGGCTTCGCCTCATCATTCTTCTTTCCCTCATTTCGTTTTCCGCAGACCACTGCTGTTGCATATCGGTCAGATGCAATATTCCGAAGAGATGCTGTCAGCACTCTGGCACCTTGGGCGTAAACGGATAAGGAATCTTCTACAGAGGATGGAATTGTTGGGGTTAATCAGAATCTATCCGTCACGGATAGCCTCCTATATGACTTTCCCCTGTATTGATGGGTGGACACTGAAAGGGAACGGCTTCATCGCCAATCCACACCGCATCAAACAGAGGGAAATGGCTTAACAAGAGGGAAGAGAAGGAAACATCATCGACTTCTTGCGAGGCGGACAAAGAGAAGCAATCCGGCACATTGCCCACTGTTGTCTGGCTGGCTTTCAAGCACCTCCAACGACTGCCTGCCATTGGCTTATGGCTGTTGTAGATGTGGCGTAGCCGAGCCGCAGATTTTTTGTTGCGAGATATGCCTTTGTGTTACATCGCCACGCTCTACTTTTGACCGTCGTCAAAAGTCCACACCAAGGCACTCTCGCATACTCACTGACGTTCGCATGATAAGGACGCTCGCAGGCTCGCATCCTGCCAAATACCTCTTATATGATGGGCTGTATAGACACCCTTCCTGACGGAAGTGAATACTGTTATAGCAATGGCAATAAAACAGCATCATTGCCGAATTTTTAATCATTATATAATATTGATATGACTAATAAGAAAATAAAGAACATCATAACAGGAAATGCTATCGAAGGCGATATTGTCACAGGAAGCACCGACCAAGACAAGGACAAACTGAGCCGCACCGTAACCATCCGATTGTCGGAAAAGGACTGCCGTATGGCAAGATTGCTGGCAAAACGCTGCGGCATCAATACAAGTGCGCTTTTCCGCTCGCTGTTGTATAGCGTGCAGTTGAAGGCTCGTCTCTCTGACGAGGAAAAGGCATTGCTGCGAAACCTCGGCGACAGCCGCCGTGACATGGTGAACTTTGCAAACGCTCTTTCTGGATTGACGAAAGAGGAGAAACTGTCCCTGTTCCGTAACCATCGTATGATGCTTGAATGGTACGAGAATGTGGCTCCTGTAACCAACCTTGTTATAGAGTACTTGCAGTTCGTGATGAAAGCAGGTGTTTTTCAACCACGCACAACGAACGGATTGGAGAAAGGAGGAAACCAATGATAGGCAAAGCAAAGGCAATATCGCATGGCATCAACGCCCTGCGGTACATCAAAGGCGAGTCAAGGAACAAGAAAGAGCCGGAAAAGATACATCATGTATGTGACCAATACCTTTCTCCTGAACTGGATGCGATGGGCATCTGGCTTGAAATGTCACTCTCGGCAAACAGCCATCCCGGCATCAAGAACTCTGTAATCCATATAGAGGTCAGTCCGGCAATGGAGCACACGAAAGACTTCACCATAGAGGATTGGCAAAAACTGTGGCAGGAATTTGCAGAGGAGTTTGACAGGCTGACCATTCATGACAGCAAGGGCAAGATACTTTCTCCTCATACAAATGTCATGGGAAGCAAAGCCACTGTCTGGCTTCACGAGGAATCAGACAGCGGCATTCCTCATCTGCATGCGCTCGTCTGCCGTGTGGACGAGGAGGGGAACATCAACAATGACCACCAGATTCACCTGCGCGCACAACGGGCAGCAGAGGCTGTTGCCAAGAGAAGAGGATGGACAACGGCTAATCAGATAAGGACTTCCAACATCCAACAGGTCAATGAGGATTGCATGGAAGTCTTGCGTGCCATGCCCCAATGGTCATTCGATGATTACTTCCAAAGGCTTATCGGCAAGGGCTACTATGTCAAGTCACAGGTTGACAAGCAGGGCGTGGTAAGAGGCTATACCCTTTTCAGCAAGAAAAACCTGAATGTCCGTTACAAGGCTTCCGACCTTGGAACAGGTCGTAACCTTACGGCATCGAGGATAGAAAAGACATGGATGAAACTGCATCAGCCATCGGTGGCAATGTCTCCGCAGCAATCGGGTACGCCTGTGCATCAATCGCCACAGCAGCCACAACCATCCAAACCACAAGGAACCAACAGGACTTTACGTTCAACCTTTGCCAAGGATTACACGCAATGGAAGCTCAGCCGTTCCAAGGTTACCATTGATAGTGGAGGAAAGACCTTCACCCGTTATATCCCTGATGATGTCATGTCTCTCCTTGAAGGCGAGTTTGACAGTCGTGAGGTTGCCAACTGGCAGCCGCTCACCAATCTTGCGATGGCATTCTTCACCATGCTCGCTGTTCCTGATGTAACGCCTTCGGGTGGAGGAGGTGACAGCTCGTCCGACCAAGGATGGGGAAGAGACAAGGATGAGAACGAAAAGGAGTGGGCACGCCGTTGTGCGCAAGCCGCTGTCAAGGCATTGGGCAGAAAACCAAAGAAAGGCATGAGAAGATAACAGATTTTACAAACAGTAATAACAACATCCTTAGACATGAAGATTACAAATACAGAGCAACTCCGGGCTGAGTTGGAAAAGTTCTCACCAGAGCAGGAACATGACAGAAAAGAGGCAGAGGTGAGCAAGGAAATAGCTGTCCTTACAGAAACCCTGTCGAACATCAATGCTACCATAAGCAAGTTGTCGCCACTTGTAGATGCGTTGAAAGAAGCGAGTGCAGTGCATATCCCCAAGGATATGGAATCCCAGTTGATGACGTTAGCCAAAACGCAAGGTACACTTGCTGCTGACACGTTCAAATCCAAAGTGGAGGCAACTGTAAAGAAAGCAGGAACGGCTGACAACCGGGTATCTATCCCTTTGCCAGCCGCCTATTGCCTGTTTATAGTGTTCTTCTTCCTTGCCGCCTTTCTTGGGCTTGTGATTGCTGCCAACATCTTCCTGTTTCACTCTATGGAGCTTTGGAAACTGATTGGATTCCCTGTAGGCGGAACAGTGATATTGTGTTCAGCCATCTTGTATGCTAAGCATAGGAAGTGGCTTTAGATGGAAAATCCTAACTATACGAGGGGGATTAGTCGTTCCGACATTTCACCTGTCAATCCACTCTTTAAGTCGTTGGGCTTTTTCCTTACTGACCGTTATTCTTGTGTCAGGATAGCCTTTTAGGCGAACAATAAGTTTTCCACCAAAAAAATTGCCGAGAAACAACACGTGTTCCACGTTGATGATGTATTGGCGGTTTGCACGGAAGAAACAGTCAGGGTTGAGTTGCTGTTCAAGTTCGTCCATCGACACATTGACGGCTTCGGAAGTTCCGTTATTAAGACGAAGATACACGGTTTTGCACTCCAGTGCTATGTGGTTGATGTCCGAGACACGGATTGTCTTATATCCGTCACGGTAAGGCAACAGGAAGCGCTCGCGATAACGGTATTGGTTCTTCTGCAGGGCATCGAAAAGCTGCTGAAGATTTTCTTCGGCATAGTTCTTTCCTGCTTTAGTAGCTTTATCTATGGCTGCCTCAAGCTCGTCGGCATCCAAGGGCTTTAGGAGATAGTCGAAACTGTTAAATTTAAAAGCCTGTACGGCATATTCATCGTATGCTGTGGTGAATATGATGGGGACTGTTGCCGGAGCATGTTTAAGAGCTTCAAAACTTAGACCGTCAGTAAGACGAATATCCGCAAGGATGAGGTCTGTTGTTTTTCCTGATTGGAAAAAACCGACAGATTCTTTTATGCTTGCCAAAGGTCCTTCAATTACGAATGTTGCGTCAATATCGTTCAGCAATCTTATCAGTCGTGCGGCATTTCGCTGTTCGTCTTCAAGAACAAGTATTTTCATGTGTCATGATGTTATTAATGATGGGCAGACTCACCGAATAGTACTTCTCGGCATTGTCTATTTTGATTTTTTGGTCGCAGAGTAAGGCGTAACGTTCCATAATGTTTTTAAGTCCCAAGCCTGCACCCTTCACTTCCGTCAGCATGGGCGATTTGAGGTTGCGCACCGTGATATATCCGTCCGAAAGCGAGAGTGCAATTAACAGCGGATGCTCCCTTGAAAAGCTGTTATGTTTTATTGCATTCTCCACAAGAAGCTGCAATACGGCAGGAGGTATAAATCCTTGGCATCCTCTGAGCTCTGGGGTAATATTCGCTACGACACCATCGGAATGGCGCACCTTCATCAAGTACAGGTAAGAATCGAGAAATTTGATTTCGTCTGCTATGGGAATCAGGTCCCTGTCCAGATTGGCAATGATATATCGATAAACCTTAGACAGATTACTTAAGAACTTACTTGCGAGTTTTGTATCTTCCTCTATCAATTCCAGCAGATTGTTGAAGTTGTTGAACATGAAGTGCGGATTGATTTGCAGTTTCAGGGAATTTAGTTGTGACTGCAATGCGATTTCCTTTTCTTTCATCAGTGCCATTTCAAGTGCCTGTTTTTCATCGCGAGTCTTGATGTAAGACTGAAGATAGAATGTGTTTGCATAAATGCTTGATATGAATGTTGATACCATGGCGAAAGTATATGCGCCTTTCATATTGATAAGTTCTTCAACAAGTCCATATTCCGTTTCATCCCACAGGAGGTTAAGCAGTGATGTCATGCCGAAAGCCACCAGATTATTGATTATCAGGAAACATGAGGCATACATGACAACTCTGATATAGGAAGCTTTGAATGGCAGGGTTTTGAATACTATATAACAGAATCCCAGCGAAATGTATGTAAAAAGCACACACAGCAGGAAGTCGATGAGATAGTCCGTCACCGTCATTTCCGGCAACAGTCGGGCAGTATCATCATCAAGCACCAGCCAGAAGATGATATATATGGCCCATGACACGGCCGATAGCAGGATTCCGTTCTGCCAGTTCATTATTGTTTTGTTTTCTTTTGTCATATCGGATGCAAAATTACTTCATCTTTTGCAAAAATAAGACTTAATTCCTTCATTTAGCAGGATAAAGCCACTGAAACAGATAAAATAGCGGTTGAAACGGATAAAATGAATGTTGAAGCAATATGTGTATTACAATGATGTATTCATCGATATTCACTCTGTTCGCTTAGAATTGTTTTTCGGGGAATTTTTTGATTAAAAATTTGAATTGCTTATTTAGGCGGTTCAGAAGCCAATTTTTCCGCTTCAGTTCAATCGTTCTGTTGCAGTTAAATTCAGAGAAGTAATTTTGCATCACCAAAATACGAGTTGAATTAATTATGTACCCTAAAATTGTTATATGGTCATAGAGACAGGAAATATTATAATCAGGGACTTTCGGGAGAAGGATGCTGCAGGCTTATTGGAATACCTTTCCCATCCGCGCGTCAATTGCTTCATGGACGAGTGTCTCTGCTCCGAAGAGGCTGCACTTGCCTATATGGCCAACACTCCCAAGGACATGTTGCGTTATGCCGTATGTCTGAAGGAAAACGATTTCATCATCGGTGATGTTTTCGCCTTGCGTGAATATACCGACACATTCAGTGTGGGCTGGCATTTCAACCAATGCTTTGAGGGTAAAGGACTGGCATACGAGGCAACAACGGAATTTCTGGACTACCTCTTTCGTGATGCCTGTGCACGGCGTGTTTACGGATTTGTGGAGGACGACAACCTGCGGTCGAAAAGGTTGTGCAAACGCCTTGGAATGAGGTATGAGGGATGTATGAAAGAGTTCATATCGTTTGTATGTGATCCTGATGGGGCACCACGGTATGAGGACACCTGCATCTATGCGATATTGAAGAAAGAATGGACATGCGAGAAGCAAATGGACGGACATAATGGAAAAAAGCAATAAGAACAGATGAAGAATAGACGAACATGGATTGCCGGTATCACGGCAACGACCCTACTGGCTGCTTCACTGACAGCCTGCAAACAAGAACAGAAAGAACAAGAAACAGGACAGGCACTGCCCGTCATGGTGGTATCTTCCCGGTCGGTGGATTTCCCCGAAACCTATTCTGCCTCCATTCGTGGGCGGCAGGATGTGGACATCATGCCACAGGTGTCGGGGCGCATCACCCGACTGTGTGTGAAAGAAGGCGAACGTGTAAGAATCGGGCAGGTGCTGGCTGTCATAGACCAGGTGCCTTACTGGGCGGCATTGCGCACGGCACAGGCAAACGTCAGCGCGGCGAAGGCGAAAATGGAAACGGCACGGATTGAACTGCAAGGCAAACAGGCATTGTTTGACGAAAAGGTCATATCCGAATACGACCTCTCTCTCGCCCGGAACCAACTGGCGGTGTCGCTTGCCGAGCTCGAACAGGCAAAAGCACAGGAGACGGATGCCCGCAATAACCTTTCCTATACCGAGATAAAAAGTCCGAGCGACGGAGTGGTGGGCACGCTGCCTTACCGCATCGGTGCATTGGTCAGTCCAAGCATGGCACAGCCGTTCACGGTGGTGTCAGACAATTCGGATATGTACGTCTATTTCTCCATTTCCGAGAATAAGCTGCGCCAGCTCAGAGCACGGTACGGCTCTATCGACAAGATGATTTCGCGGATGCCGGAAGTCAGCCTGCAACTGAACGACGGCACACTATATAATAAGAATGGACGGATAGCGACCGTCAGCGGCGTGGTGAACTCCACCACGGGAGCTGTGCAGATAAAAGCCCTGTTCCCAAATCCCGACCGTGAACTGTTGAGCGGAACCATCGGCAACGTCATCCTGCAAGGACTGAATACGGATGCTATTCTGATTCCCATGACCGCCACCGTGGAATTGCAAGACAAGATTATTGCCTACCGCCTTAAGAATGGAAAGGCCGAAGCCGCCTACCTGACCGTGGACCGTCTGAACGACGGCAACCACTTCGTTGTAAAGCAAGGATTGTCCGTCGGAGACACCATCATAGCCGAAGGCGTGGGGCAGGTAAAGGAAGGAATGATTGTCACACCTAAAACCACAAAACCATGAATCTGCGCTTCTTCATAGACCGCCCGGTGTTTTCGGGCGTTATCTCCGTGGTGATAGTCCTGATGGGCGTTATCGCCATGAAAACCCTCCCCGTGGAGCAATATCCCGACATTGCGCCTCCGACTATCAACGTGTTCGCCACCTATCCCGGTGCCAATGCCGAGACGGTGCAGAAGGCTGTAATCGTTCCTTTGGAAGAGGCCATCAACGGCGTGGAGGACATGACCTATATGACCTCTACGGCATCCAACACAGGCGATGCTTCCATCAACATCTATTTCAAGCAGGGTGCCAATGCCGACATGGCGGCAGTCAATGTGCAGAACCGTGTCAATGGCGTGCTGAGCCAGCTTCCGGCAGAGACGACCAAGACCGGTGTCACCACCGAGAAGCAGCAGAATGCTGAGCTGCTGACATTCGCATTATACTCTCCCGACAACAGTTTCGACCAAACGTTCCTCAACAATTACGTGAAGATTAACGTGGAGCCGAAGCTGAAGCGTATCGGTGGTGTAGGAAAAACGCAACTGTTCGGCTCCAACTACAGCATGCGCCTTTGGCTGCGCCCCGACAAGATGGCGCAATACGGACTGATTCCCGATGACATATCCTCCGTGCTGGCAAAACAGAACATCGAGGCGGCAACCGGTTCGTTCGGTGCTAACCATCCTACAGCCAATGAATACACGATGAAGTATCGCGGCCGCCTTTCCACGGCGGAAGAGTTCGGCGAGCTGGTCGTCAAGTCCCTGCCCGGCGGCGACGTGCTGCGGCTGAAGGATGTCGCCGACGTGGAACTGGGCGACGAATATTACAACTACTCCACCGAGGTGAACGGACATCCGGCTGCCATCATGCTCATAAACCAGAAGACAGGTTCCAACGCTTCGAGCACTATCAATGAGATTCATGAGGTTCTCAGCGAGATAGAACGCGACTTGCCAGAGGGTGCGGAGTTTGTAGTGCTTACTGACACCAACAAATTCCTGTATGCCTCCATAAACTCTGTCATTCGGACGCTTATCGAGGCGATACTTTTGGTTATCGTGGTGGTGTATGTGTTCCTGCAGGACATCAAGTCCACGCTCATCCCTACTATTTCCATCTTCGTTTCCATCATCGGCACATTCGCAGTGATGTCGCTGATAGGCTTTTCCATCAACCTGCTCACGCTTTTTGCTCTTGTGCTTGCTATCGGTACGGTGGTGGATGATGCCATTGTGGTGGTAGAGGCGGTGCAGGCGAAGTTTGATGAGGGCTACCAGTCGCCGGTGCTTGCCGCCGATGATGCCATGAGGGGCGTTTCGTCTGCCATTCTCACCTCTACCATTATCTTCATGGCAGTGTTTATCCCTGTGGCCATGATGGGTGGCACTTCGGGAGCATTCTATGCCCAGTTCGGTATCACAATGGCAGTTGCCGTGGGCATATCGGCCATCAATGCGTTCACCCTCTCTCCGGCGTTGTGTGCTTTGTTCCTGAAACCTTATATCGACGAGCACGGACACACAAAGAACAATTTTGCGGCACGCTTCCGCAAGGCGTTCAATGCCGTTTTTGATCGTCTGAGTCGCCGCTACGTGCGTGCGGTGCTCTATGTCATCCATCGCCGATGGCTGTTGTGGGGAACGATTGTCGCCTCGTTCGGGTTGCTGTTCTTACTGGTTAATGTGACGAAGACGGGGCTTATACCGCAGGAGGACACCGGCACGGTGATGGTGAGCATGAACACGAAACCCGGCTCGTCCATGGCGCAGACCAACAAGGTGATGGCGCGTATCAACAGCCGTCTTGACAGCATCCCTGAGATTGAATACAGCGGAGCTGTCGGCGGATTCTCGTTCAACGGCTCCGGCCCATCGCAGGCCATGTACTATATGACACTCACAGACTGGAATCAGCGCAAGGGCGAAGGGCAGTCGGTAGATGATGTGATAGGCAAGATTTATGCCGCCACAGCCGATGTGCCTGATGCCACGGTATTTGCCATGTCTCCGCCGATGATTGCCGGTTACGGTATGGGCAGCGGTTTCGAGCTTTACTTGCAGGACAAGACAGGCGGTGATGTCACCACATTCAAGAAGGAGGCGGACCGGTTTGTAGAGGCACTGTCCCGTCGTCCTGAAATCGGCGAGGTCTATTCCTCCTTTGCCACTGACTATCCCCAATATTGGGTGGATATTGACGCGGCGAAATGCGAGCAGTCGGGTGTGTCCCCGTCTGATGTACTATCCACGCTTTCCGGGTATTATACCGGGTCGTATGTGTCTGACTTCAACCGTTTCTCCAAACTCTACCATGTCACCATGCAGGCACCGGCGGAGTACCGCATCAATACAGAGTCGCTCAACTTGATGTATGTACGCACTGCTGACGGCAGCATGGCACCGTTGAGCCAGTTCGTGCGCCTGACTAAGACCAACGGACCTTCCGACCTTACGCGCTTCAACCTCTTCAATGCCATTGCCATCAACGGCTCTCCGGCAGCGGGCTTCAGTTCCGGTCAGGTCATCAAGGCGATTGGCGAGACGGCACGTGAGGTGCTTCCCGCCACTTGCAGCTACGAGTTCGGAGGTCTGTCGCGTGAGGAAAGCAAGACCACCAACAATGCCACGATGATATTCGTGCTTTGCATGGTTCTGATATACCTGATACTGTGCGCCCTCTACGAGAGCGTGTTCATCCCGTTTGCCGTGTTGCTGTCCGTGCCTTGCGGACTGATGGGCAGCTTCCTGTTTGCATGGTTGTTCGGGCTGGAGAACAACATCTACATGCAGACCGGACTGATCATGATTATCGGATTGCTTGCCAAGACGGCCATCTTGCTGACCGAATATGCCGGCAAGCGAAGGTCGGAAGGCATGACATTGGCACAGGCAGCATACAGCGCGGCAAGGGTTCGTCTGCGCCCCATCCTGATGACCGTCTTGTCGATGGTGTTCGGTCTTATACCGCTGATGATGGCTCACGGCGTGGGTGCCAACGGCAGCCGCTCGCTTGCCACAGGTGTAATAGGCGGCATGATAGTGGGCACATTGGCCTTGCTGCTGCTTGTGCCATCGCTGTTCATCGCATTCCAATATATTCAAGAACGAGTGAAACGTAAATAAAATGAAGAAGATAACCCTATCCATTATATCCGCCTTGATGCTTACCGGTTGCGGCACATACAGCCGGTATCATCGGGCAGACCTCCCGACAGAGGGGCTGTATCGAAACAGCCCGGAGAATGCTGATACAACAACCCTCGCCTCCATGTCATGGCGGGAGATGTTTACCGACCGGAAACTTCAGTCCCTGATAGAAACAGGATTGCAACAGAATACCGACCTCAACGTGGCACGCCTGCGGGTGGAAGCGGCAGAAGCCGCCCTGATGACAGCCAAGCTGTCCTATCTCCCCTCATTGGGCATCAATGCCGAAGGAGGTGTCAGCCGCTATGACGGAGCTACCGCAAAGACCTACAATGTCGGGGCTACCGCAAGTTGGGAACTGGATATATTCGGCAAACTCACAGCTGCAAAACGTGGCACACTTGCCGCACTGCAAGGAAGCCGCGACTACCAGCAAGCCGTACAGACACAACTCATCGCCACGATAGCAGACAGCTATTACACGCTTGCTCATCTTGACGCGCAGATAGCGATAAACAACCGGACTTTGGAAAACTGGCGGGCTACCGTGCGCACGCTCGAAGCATTGAAGAAGGTGGGCAAGGCAAATGAAGCCGGTGTGTTGCAGGCGAAGGCAAACGTGATGCAGCTCGAATCATCGCAGTTGGCCATACGCAAGAGTATCTCTGAAACAGAGAATGCCTTGTCTGCCATACTTGCCATGCCGTCACACGCGATTGGGCGGAGCGACTTGGCCAAAGCCACCTTCCCTGATACCATTGCTATCGGAGTACCTTTGCAGTTGCTTTCCAATCGTCCCGATGTGCGTCAGGCCGAAATGGAACTGGCTCAGGCGTTTTACGCCACCCACGTAGCCCGCTCAGCCTTCTACCCCAATATCACCCTTACGGGCACATTGGGTTGGACTAACAATGGAGGTGGGGCGATTACCAATCCCGGGCAGTGGCTACTCAATGCCATCGGTTCCCTGACACAGCCATTGTTCAACCGGGGCGCGAATATCGCCAACTTGAAGATTGCCCAAACCAAACAGGAAGAAGCCAAATTATTATTCCAACAATCATTGCTGAACGCGGGGAAAGAGGTGAACGATGCCTTAACCGCATGGCAGACGGCTAAGTCGCAATATGAAATAAACACCCGGCAGGTTGAGACCTTGCGTGAAGCGGTGCGCAAGACGGAACTGCTGATGAGCCATTCCGGTACCACCTATTTGGAGATATTAACTGCCCAACAGTCACTTCTTGAAGCAGAACAATTGCAACTGCAAACCTCTTTTGAGCGCATACAGAGCATCATCAAACTGTATCATGCGCTGGGAGGCGGCAGGAGTTAAACATTATCAGTATATGGCATATTTATATGAAGCCGCTTTCATATGGAATTGAAGGCGGCTTCAATCTTATCATTACCTCCCAGTACTATTTCTACTTTTGCGTGAACTCTGCAATTTGTCGTAGATATATGACGAGCGTCAAGGATTATCTGACGAATTACTATCTGTTAACATCGTAAATACTACATCTGCCATGCACAAGCCGGTCAAGGAATATTAATCAAGGCACTGTAAAAATCAGTTGGAACGACATCTATTGATATTTGCGGCAATCACACCTAATTAATATTGAAATTTCTATAGTGCTCTTATTAGTTTAGACTTTTTATTCTAATTCGTTCCATCCTATTCGGTTATTTTATAATCTATTATTTGTTGTATATACGTTACTTGTATAAATATGTTCATTATATAAGCTGTTGGTTAATAGTATTTTGTAGTATTTATATTAGGTATGAGCCTAATACCCCTGCCGACTAACGTCGCAGGGAGGCATGTCCGAACAAGCAGCAAGCTGGGACATGATGGATTGTACAAAACAACACGGAAACAATATGGCAAATGCAAAACAGGTACTTGATGTACATGTATCCAAAGGGATAACGGTGGCACAGAGTAATGAACATATGCGTAATTGGACAGAGAAAGGTTGGAAAAGGGCAACTGACCTTGGTAATTATGACCCGACACGTGAACACCTGAATTTTGAAGTCGTATCAGGAGGTAAGATCCGTCCTATCGACAAAGGCCGGAGCATTCCTGAGCGAATGACTGAACTGTTGCATAAACAAGGCATAAAGGATCCCAATGAAGGTTTGGAAGAACCGAGATTCCGTACAGTCGTAAATATCATTTTTGGGGGCTCTCGCACACGGATGCAGGAACTCGCATTTGGCAAGCAGGAAGTCGATTTTGAAAAAGGTGCGGACAATAGACACATAAAAAGGAAGAGTGATATTGAGCGTTGGGCAAAGGATGTCTATTCATTCGTTTGTGGCAGATATGGTGAACAGAATATTGCGGCGTTCATTGTACATCTGGATGAGTTGAATCCACATGTGCATTGTACTTTGCTGCCAATCAAAGATGGGAAGTTTGCGTACAAGGAGATATTTGCCGGTAAGGACAAATATGAATTCAGCGAGCGCATGAAACAGCTTCATACGGACTTTTATGCAGAAGTCAATAGCAAATGGGGCATGTCCAGAGGCTCAAGTGTTTCCGAAACGGGAAAGAAGCATCGCAGTACAGAAGAATACCGTCGTATGCTGTCAGAGGAATGCTCTACAATAGAAGAGGATATCAGCCGCCATCAGCAAGTCCTTTCCTCTCTCCATTCGGACATCCGGATGGCAGAGCGCAGGGTCAAGGGCTTGACTTCAATGGTGGAAAACTTGAAAAAGGAGCAGGCCGAAAAAGAAGCCCAATTGTCGGCACTCAAAAATGATATGGAAGCCCGGAAAGGTGATGCACAGACTTTATCTGCCGAGAAAGAAAAGCTCGAAAATGAGCTGGCCGCTATCCAGAATAAATTGGCAGACAAACAGGAGAAGCTACAGACCGCTGACCGACAACTTTCCGAACTCAAGGAAAATATGGATGCCATTCAGGAGCGGACAGAAGAACTGAAGGAAGAAGCATACAAATACTCGCGTGATGTCCATTCCAAAGTGGACAGTCTGCTCAAGGATGCCATGTTGGAGAATATGGTCAATGAGTGGCGGGAAATGTCGGCAAAGATGAAGCCTTCCGAACGGCAACTGTTCGATGACACGCTCCTGTGTTCCGTGGCGGAACGGGGGACGGAAGTCATGCGCTGTGCGACAATGCTGTTTCTTGGAATGGTCGATGATGCCACAACATTTGCCGAAACACATGGCGGCGGAGGTGGCGGAAATGACCTCAAGTGGGGACGTGATGAAGACGAGGACAACCGTGCCTGGGCTCTCCGGTGCATGAAGATGGCAAGTCGCATGATGCGTCCTTCCAGTGGCAAAAAAGCCAAACGATAAATGGCAGCAATGTATTACAAATCAAAGTTATAACAAATAAAAATCATTTGAATATGACAAAACAAATCATTCTTATCTTTGCCGTTCTCTGCTCCGTGCAGGTACAGGCAAATTCACGATATACAGAAAGAGATACTGTACAACATGAGTTCTTCCATGATGCCACAGAACTGTTCCAACCCCTCCAGCCGGTCTATTTTGACGGTGTGGTAGTGCCAAGGACCGGGAGTGGCAATTGGTTTGTCAGTGTCACCGGAGGTACAACCGCTTTTCTCGGAACGCCTCTTGGCTGCGAAGACCTGTTCGGACGTGTGAAACCCTCGTACAACCTTGCCGTCGGAAAATGGTTTACTCCTGCCGTTGGCGCCCGCATACATTACAGCGGTTTGCAATTCAAAGATGCCGGGTTATCCACGAAAAATTACCATAGCGTCCATGCAGACCTGCTATGGAACCTGCTTGGTTATCGGTATTCCGGACAGGAGCAGACACGCTGGGGACTTGCCCCATTTGTCGGAGTCGGACTGATACACAATTCCTCCAACAAGACTTCTCCTTTCGCCTTCTCATACGGTATTCAGGGACAATATCGGATTTCAAAACGGGTAAGTGCAGTACTGGAGTTCTCGGGGACAACAACCTCACAAAAATTTGATGGCTATGGCCGAACAAACCGCCTGGGTGATCATATGGTATCACTGACAGCCGGATTCACCTTCCATCTCGGGAAAATAGGTTGGAAACGAGCTGCTGATGTCACGCATTACATCCACAGGAATGAACAGCTCATCGATTATTCCCGTGCCTTGTCCGAGAAGAACAGCCGCTATGCCGGACAACATGACCGCGACAAACGAACGCTTGCTGAACTGAAGAAGATTCTGGAAATCGAAGGTCTGCTTGATACCTACGGGCACTTGCTGGAAGATGAGAAGAATGGACAACAAGGATATCCTGTAAACAATTATAGTGGGTTGAACTCATTGCGTGCAAGACTGAAACACAGACATTGGGACGGAATATCCCCTCTCGATACGGCATTCATTCATAACAACAATAACAACAAGGACAAACAGAATCCGGATTCCCTGGTATCGAATAAATTCATAACGGCTGAAGGGCACAATCCCATGGTTGTGAATCATGTCTCGGATAGCTGTATCGGAGCTCCTGTATATTTCTTTTTCACTCTTAACACGGCCCGCCTGACAGATGTTTCACAGAAACTCAATCTGGATGAATTGGCAAGGGTCGCAAAGAAATATGACTTGCATGTAAGAGTTACCGGGGCTGCGGACAGTTCTACAGGGACATCCGGCATCAATGATTCATTGAGCCAGTCAAGAGCGGACTTTATCGTTTCGGAACTGAAGCAGCGCGGCATTCCTGCAGAAAGGATCACAAAAATCAGCAGAGGTGGAATTGCCGACCATCTGCCGACCGAAGCCAACAGACACACGAAAGTTGAACTGTTTTAGCCATAGAGAATCTATTATTAACCAAAAGCCTCTCCGCTGTGAAGCGCAGAGGCTTTTTACTTGATACCTGGTATGTACGTATTCCGAAAGGAATCATTTGGAGGCTTCCAGTGATTCTTTTCTGAACTGTTTCAGAAGCTTTTCAAGTTCAAGTGACGCTTTACGGGCACGCATTCCTGCTGCCTTATTGCCTTTTTCAATCTGAAGTTTGGCATTCTCTGAAAACTGAGCGAACAATTCGCTGATCTGAGCAAATGAATTTTCCATATTACAATACATTTATATAATACAATACGTTGGCAAAGATATTGAAATATATCATTCTTTTGTCAGAACGCGTTCTGTTATATCATGAATAGCATGATAATGCCATTTTTATACCCATTTCTATATTCAATAAATTGATATTCTCTCTCATCACCGGCTTTCCTTGCCGGAGAGATTTCATATGCAAAGGTACAGCGACGGACGGTCGCCAAGTACCGCTGTGCTAACGGCTCCCGGATCTTCACGGCAGCCTTCCACAAATCGAAGATTTGGGTATTCCGCTTTATCCTGTCACTGTTTACTTGTCTTGTTCGTCCTATGCTCGCTGTCTGTCCTGCATAAAAATCATTCCCCTACAAGAAGCCGGAAGAGCTTCGATAAGAGGGAAAACAAAAACAATGTTCAACAATTAAATTATTACGATTATGCCGAATTGGTGCAGTACTGCGTATGTGATAGATGGCGACGCAAAAGAAGTGAAGCAACTGTATGAGTTGATGAAAGGACTGGAAGAACGTAAGACACCTTCAGTAGAAAACGGATTTGGGACTACTTGGCTGGGATGTCTCGTGGATGCTTTGGGTAAGGATTGGAACGATGTACGTTGCCGTGGCTCTTGGAACGGACTTGAAATGGACGGTGATGTATTGAAGTTTTCAACAGAAACAGCGTGGGCCCCATGCAGTGAGACATTTGACCTTGTGAGGGAAGCGTTCCCCAATCTTCGTTATTACTTTCAGGCGGAAGAGCCAGGCATGGAAGTATATGAAACAAACGATGAATTTGGTACATATTTCAGTGACAGGTTCTTCTTGGACGCATGTTCCCCAGAGGAAGAGTATCTCAGTGAATATTTCGAGACCCAAGAAGATGCGTTCGCTTGGCTTGAAGAAAAATGCGGAGAGCCGATTAAGTCAGCAGAGGATGTCAAGGCACTTGACGAACGCTGGCAAAGCAAGAGCGAAGATGCCTTCTGCTACCTGCATGAATTTCAAATAGTAAACTAATTCAATCCGACATCAGCAAATGATTCCCGAGCATTATTTGTTCGGGAGTCTTTTCTATGCTTTTATAGACAGCCTGTTTTACAAAACTGCGCTGGAGGTGCATACCCTTTATATTCGGCCAGGTTATTCCTCTTGTAAGAAATATATGATTTCCTACCTGCCGGCACTTTCTTGTCGGAGAGATTTTATATGCGAAGGTACAGCGACGGACGGTCGCCAAGTACCGCTATGCTAACGGTTCCCGGATATTCACGGCAGCCTTCCGCAAATCATAGATTTGGGTATTCCGCTTTATCCTGTCCACTGTTTACTTGTCTTGTTCGTCCTATGCTCGCTGTCTGTCCTGCATAAAAATCATTCCCTGACAAGAAGGCCGAAAGGCTTCAAGAAAAGGGAAATAAAAACAACAACTTAAAATTCAGAATTATGCACAGCAGAGTTTTTCAAATTTCAACAACACAGATAGACAAGGAAAACTATCTGAACGAAGACACCCTCAATCAGGGCGACAACAGTTTTTACGATTATTGTGCCGACATCAGCGATGAAGAGCGCAAGGAAGAGATAACCAATTTAGTCAATTCCATCCTGCCGAAAGGAATGTTCGAACTTGTATCGGAAGACACGATACGTTATACAGGTGATGGCATGGAACAATGGAAAGAGAAGTATGTCGCAGAAATCCGGAAGAAAGCGGACGCAATTACTGTCGAAAATATGTTTGAGTGGAGTTCTACATATTACCTCAAGCAGGCAATAGATAATCCGCTGGATACCGGCTATCATTTTTATCTGAATGGAGACGGATGCCAGTCATTTGCCGAGCCATCCTTTGAGTTCATGCTGTTTGTCAGCTCTCTTGAACCCGGCACTTTGCTCTATGTCGGAGGCGTCATTGATTATCACTTCTGACGGTATATGTCGTATAGCCACCCGCTACCATGCGGGTGGTTTCACCCAACTCATTTAATGAAGTACAGCAATCGAAAGTATTACAATGAAGACAAAAACACTCCATAGTCAGGATGCAAAAAAAGTTGGCATCAGCAGTTTTCCCAATTTTCACAAGTCAGGAAGCATCAGTGGAATGAAAAAAGCCTATTATGGACGGGACGCCCTGCTTGTGCGTTGTGGCAGTTATATTTACAATGTGTCAAGTGCCCCTGAAATATACTACAAAGTAGCACATTAGTATTTTAGTAAAGTAGTAAAATAGTAGAATAGTAAATAAGTAAAATAGTAACATGAAGACTTGCAGAAAAGATTTTCAAGGCAGGAAAAGCACAGCGGTTCTTAAATTGCTTTGCCGTAATATAGCTGCCGGACGTTTTAACTGGCGGAGATACTGTACGCCTCAGACTTATTTCGGTCAGGAGATTTGCGTTACACCATTGCACTGTTCCTATGGCCAAATCGGCTACACCGTGCATTTCCCTTACTCCAACATGCCGGAAGTGGAATATGATTGGGAAATGGGAAAATTGACAGTAGATGAAGAAAACTGGAAAGAATATTTCCGACATAGCGAACAATGACAAGGGGCTGGCATTCACACCAGCCCCAAATCCTTTTCATTCATCGTCGCATTCCACCGCTATATTCGGTCTCCTGCTGTTCCTCCCTGTATTCTTCCAGGTCGTTCAGTTGCTCATTCACGCCCTGGAGATTGGCATCCAGTGTCATGTTGTGGTCATAAGGGTAATGATGCTTCACGGTCATGCCCGCGTTGGTCATCGTCCCCACATCCAGCGAGTCCCTGTCCCTGTTGTAATTGACATGCAGCACGTCACCGTTCGGCATTTCGAAGACCGGCATCTTGTGCCGCGTCATTTCCGCAAACTGTTCCGCAGCCATCTCCCTCGCCAATGCCTTCACATCCTCGCTGGCCCTGTCAACTCCATATCTTCGGATATGGTCTCGTACTTCCTGTTCGGTGTATTTCAGCATCACGTCATAAGTTCCTCCTACACTACCGTTATACACGACAGCGAAATGCTGGTCTTCAATCAGCAGATCATCGCCACGGTTCTGCAAAGGAGAGGCATAGGTGTACTGTTCATCCATTCCGTTCCCGTCGTAATACTCTTTCGCAAGAGTGAGCAGCCCGTTGTAGTCCCCTTTGTCTTTCAGTGCGTCAAGTCGGTTGGTATCGTCCGCCATTTGCAGATAGGCTACAGAAGCATAATATACCTTTTCCTTCGGGGTTTCCGTCCGTTCTTGATTTTCGGTCTTTTCCCTTTCTATATCCCTGGCTATCTGGTCTATTTTCTGCGTGATCATGGATGATGCCTTCTTCACGTCCATAAGTACGGTCTTAATGTACTGGGGTGACTCCTTCAGGTTATCCAGCCACGATTTCAGATACGGACAACTGTCCTCTTTTATATGTTTGGCCATTCCGTAGCGTTGGGAGATCAATGCACCGCACAATTCGGCCACAAGTTCTTCATCGCTATACTCCTTTGAACCGAAAGAGGTCGGTTGGAAACGGTTTAGCACACCTTCCGCTCCAGTCGAATGTCCCATCTCATGGAACAGTGTTCCGTAGAATGCTTCCCCGTCCTTGAACTGCACCTTCTCCGGTACGGTGATTTCATTCTTGCTAATCGAATAAAAGGCATCATCCTGATGTTTTACGTTGATGGGACATATCCATAGATTGTCGCGTATCATCCTCTCCACCGGTTCGAAGCTGAACATTTCACCTTCATGGACGAATGGACGGCCGTTTTCCTTTTCCAGCTTCTCCCACAGTTCAGGACGAGCCTCTTTCAGATTCGTCTGGGCGACGTTGAACACGCGGAATACCTGCATCTTGGGATACACGTTATACTCTTTCTTTTCGTCCTCGGACAAGTTTTTGTAATCGTCATACTTGATCTTCTCCTTGGTCTCCTTGTGGATGCAGGTAAATGTGGTCAGCATGACGGGAAACGATTTCTCGCCTTTCAGTACCGATACCCTCGGCAGTTCCTCGCCGTTCTTGCCCGGTTTGTTCAGTCTCTGCACGCAATCAAATGTGCAGAATCTCGGAATAGTGTATCCTTCCTTTTCGCAGTGCAGCATGAGCATAAGCGCATTCATACCATTGTATTCGCGTCCGGACAGATTGCGTGGCCACTGAAGGCTGCCCTCGGTGAACCAGGGCTTCTTCCAGTCCTTGCTGATATTCTCCAGCTTTTCAATCATCATTTCCGCAAAGAGGTCGAGAGTCTTGTCTTCGCTGTTCGGCCCATCTGTATTTTGTCTCCTGTAGCCTGCCATAACCGTTACTGATTGGAGTTAGACGAATCTGCGACACATTGTGTAAGTTCCTCTACACGGCAGGATACATTAGGCTTACCGTTATGGACAGTCAGGCCCATCTCGCCCTTGGCATCGATCTTCACACCAGGCTGGAGCCATTCTTCACGCTGCCTGTTGAAGCAGAAGAAACGTACCCATTGGTACTCAAAGCCGTCAGCGACTTTCTCCGTGCTGAATGCCGAGAACATCGTGTAGGACTGGTCTTTCTTGTCCTTCTTTTCCTCGATGTTCTTTCCGACCTTTCCACAGAAAACCATCTCTCCTTTGAGAGTATTGGCCGCATCGGCAGCCACATCGCGGATCTCGTTTGCGAAAAGGTTGAAATAGGTCCTGTCGCCCCTGTGCTTCAGGTACATCGTACCGTCAATCTCGACACGTGAGCCTTTCCTGTAGCAGGAGGCTTCCTCCTGACCGCCATCTTTGCTCACATCGATCTCGACAGGCTTTTCCTGACCGTCAGTTGCAGGAACCATTATCTGAAGAGGGAACGTAAAAAACGGTTTTCCATCCTTGTTTGTGCGTGTAGTAGCATCGCGGTTGATAATACCGCATACAGTAACATTACATTTAATCATAACTCGTTTTGTTTTTAGAATGGTACATATCATCCGGCAAATGCTGGTTATATTGATGTTGAAGGTCTGAGAGCATATTCTAATCGGGCGCACGGATCATTGCCCAGACAAGCCATCCGGCAACGAGCAGCTGCACTCCCACGATAAGGAATGTTGCCGTCAAGCCAAACAGCTTGTAGCAGGACAGGACATACAAAGCCAGGTAGGATAATCCTGCCAGATACTTGCATAGCTGTATCATCACGCATTTTATCATATCGCCATGCTTCATCTTTTCAGATTTTCCGTTTGTCCTCGCTGCTCGGACATGCCCTGTTCGAAATTCTGTGAAGCCATTTCCGAAAGGATGGCAGTATTCAGCAATCCCGTCACGCGCATCCGCTTGGCTTCATCCGTAAGGCTACTGTTGTTCAGCACGGCCGACAGCCGGCTCAATTCTGCGGAACTCAACTCGCGCGATATATGCTGTTCGCCGTTATCCGCCTGAAGGACGGCTTTCCCGTTCTCTTTCATGGTCAGACTACAGCTTTTCATGTCAGGCAGCAGTGGTTTCAAGTCGATCTTTCCGCTATCCATGGCCCCCGAAACGGCGGCTTTCTGCTCTTCCTCGTTCTTGCTGTCAATCTGAACGGCCAGCACCATCAGTGAGGTAAAGGCCGTCATGGCCATCTCCATGACAGGGTCATTGCATCCGGACATGCCGACGCCACTGTCCTCCGAGGACAGCAGCTTTTTCATCCAGTCTTCGGTAGAAAGAGGTTTCTCGATTTTCGGTTCTTCCGTACTGCGGTATTTCGCGAGCAGGTCATTGCCGTTGTACAGCACCTGCTGCTTGATATTGCCTTTCTGCGCAATCTCGGCCAGATATGCAGCCGGGTCGATGTCACGGCGCGTCCCGTCCGAATGGATGTTCACCACCCCGAAATGCAGGTGCTCTCCCGTGGTCCGTGTTCCCGTGTTGCCCGAGGTTCCAAGGCGTTGTCCTGCCTTGACACTGTCTCCCGCCTTGACTGCGATATCGCCAAGGTGCATATAGGTACACTGCACCTTGCTTCCATCCGGGCGGCTGTATTCGACGGTTACACTCTTGCCTCCGGCAGAGTTGGCATTGCCGTTTACCGAAACGACCTTTCCGCCGTTTTCCGTGGCCAGCACCGCATCGCCTTTGCATCGTATGTCAAGCCCCTTGTGCATCTGCTGCTTTTCTTTGTCCATCGGGTCCTGACGCATTCCGAAAGCGGAAGTGACAAAGAGGAACTCCTTGCGTTCCACCGGAAATGAATAGGCTTCTGCCTTTTCTTTCTCCTGGAGAGGATTGCTTTCCAGACCGAACTGCTTGCCCTGCGCGGCCATTTCCTGCATGACCTGACGGTCGTATTTGTCCAGGCCGTTCTGCTCGATGATCTTCTGCAGAGTCCCGGCATAGTTGCCCCCGGTCGCGTAACCGGCTTTGGCTATACCTTCCGTCCATCCTTTGTAGTCATCGGGACGGAGATTGAAACATTCCGCGTAGCGGCTGTTCTCCTTAAGGAACCTCGAATGGTGTTCATAGGAGTCTCCTACGTTATCATAGCTGCAGAATTTCTCGTTCGGCTTGTCATCCGAATACAGGTTGTACCGGCCGCCTTCCGCAATCCATGACTGTGTGGCCTTGATGCCGAAATGATTGTTTTCCTTGCGGGCCAGTTCACTCTGTCCGTTGGAACTCTCAAGGATTCCTTGTGCAAGTGTTACCGAAGCGGGGATGCCATACCGGCGCATCTGCTCCATGGCGTACTCCGCATACTTGTCTGCATATTCTTTATTTTTTCCTGCCATATCATTACCTCCTCATGCTTGAACGCTGTTCATTTTCTTCCGGCTCAATCCTGCGTTCGGACTGTTTCTCCTGTGCCGTATCAAAGAGAGTCCGTGTCTGGCCGTTTCCGGCTGTCCTTTCTGTTATGCCCGTTGTTCTGTTCCGGGCATCCGCGAGTCCTTCTGCATCCCGTATCACCACTCTTGCACCGCTTCTCGCAAGTTTCTGAAGGAAAGTATCGAGCTGGCTGACTGGGAATGTCACGGAAGCCGTAAAGCCTTTTTTCATGTCAGCCTCGTGCTTCTCCATTTTCAAGGCAAGCGTTTCCGTTACCTTGACGGCATCCTCGTTATAAGCCGTATAGTTGTCACCGGTTCTTACAAATTGGATAGCGTCCGGGTGTTTGGCCTTTATCTTGTCCCAAGCCTCTCTCTGCGGACTGACGGATTCAACGGTACGCTCTTCTCCATTCTGTCGGCTGACAGCTTCTCCCTGCCGTATCTCGGTTTCCTTCTCCTGCTTTTCCCCGGCGTGTTCCTCCTGCGACTGTCCCTTTTGCAGTATATCGGCAAACAGCGAGGCAGCCAGGTGCCGTTTGTAGCTGTCACGGTCTTCCGCCACCCACATGCGCTGCCATTGTTGCGGTGATACACTGCGCGGCTGCAGTTTCTGCCCGTCAATCGTTACGGCACACAGTACACCGTCCTGCTTGGTTTTGAACACGGATACACGCTGTATCCGGTTCAGGTCCACGTCCTGTGTTCCGCTGTTGAACAGATCGACTTTCAGGTCGGGCTTGATTTCAGCAAGCGCGTAATATTTATGAGCCAGTTCCATGCGGACCTTGTCTATATTATCCATGGACTGCTTGAGTGTGGAAAAGAAGCGGTTTATGTCTTCCTTGTCGGGGTATATGCTATAACCTCTCTGATGCTCCGGCTTTATATAGAGAGCCCATCTGTTCTTGTCGTCCTGAATCATCTGGATCTTGTCAAATCCTACTTCGTTGGCCCGTTTTACTGCAGGGCTCACGTTCAGGGTCGAAAGCACTTCCAGGGCCCAGTTGTTCAACCGTGCCAGAGAGACCTGCTTCTCGGCAAAATACTTGTCATCAGGTCTGTAACCCAAGGCTCCGTCCGGATTGAAGAAACGCACAGTCTCGATGCCTTCCCGACGTAAAGCACGTCCGATACGGGCTTTGTTCATGCCGGGAATCTCGTTGTCCACCTCCGGTGATGCCCCGGCGGGAAGGATCACATCAGCCGACTTTGATACGGGATCTATGACAAGGACAATGGTTTTCTTGTCCTTGTCCGGACGTTTCCGTAACTCATCGGCCACGAAATAATGCTTGGGCAGCTGGTCCTGCATGTCAGATGTCTGTTTCCTGTTCCGCAAGGTGGCATATTCGATTTTCTCTCCACGTTCCGCTTTACGGATAACTTCGAGAGCATTGTTCACGTCACTCTCGAGGGCATCTATCATATTCGGGTTCTCTTTGAGTTCCCGGTCCCAATATTCCACCAAACTGAGACTTTCGTCGGACAAGCGGGCTGGCAGTCCCAGCTCCAGCATCTTGATTCCCGATGCTATTTCCACGACCAGCCGTTCCTGTTTGACGGCATCGTCGGAAGGCGGCATACCGTTTTTCATCACCATTCCCTCGCGGGCAAGCCGCTGCTGATGTCCGGTGGCACTCACTATCTGGCGCAGGGTTTCCTGCACATAATCGTTGTAATGGTCAAAGTTCTTTTGGCGGGGCATATAGACGGCATCTTTGTCCGTTTCATAATGGGGCATTCCGCTGCCATCGTAACGGACCGGCACAAGGTTGTCACGCATTTTCAGCAAGAAATCATTGAAGCGGATATGCATACGCCGTGTGTCTGCCTCCGAATATCCTCGTTCCATGGCATTCCCATCCTGTTGCAGAACGGCCCTGTAAGCCTCTTCGTCCACATGGGGAAATGTCGTCTGGTCTATATTGAACAGAGTGCGTATCTCTCTGTTATGTACTCCCTTATATTGTTTCTTCTGCTCATCGTCCAATGTGAGGTAGGTTCCCCGGTTGATGAACTCTTCAGGATTGTTCCTGTGGACATATTTGTTCCAGTTATAGTACAGGAACGGCACACCCTGTTCATGCTCACGTACCGACGTGCCGCGGGCCTTGGCATCACTGAACAAGGTGAACAGGTTCGTATTGCATCCGTTCCGATCGGAATGCAATGCCATGAACAGTGCATTGAACGGGCTGGCCGACACGCCGTGCGGGTATAGCCTCGGATACCTCTTTCCAGAAGCGTTGAGCCAGTAACCATTGGCCTTCGAAGCCTCTCCCAAAGCAGTGGAAAGCAGACTGATTTGCCTTTCCTCTGCATTTTTCTCTATTTTGGATTTTTCTTTCATACAGTATATGTTTTGGGGTTATATGCTACTGGATACCTCGTGTACGCACGATAGTCTCCTGTTGTCCGTTGTCGTAATTGTCCGAGGCCCTTTGACGGAGCTGTTCGCTTCTGGCGAGTACGGCGTTTGCCAGCGTGTTGAGCGGTAAGGCTCCGGCCCGGTAAGCGTCAGTCACGGTCTGCGATAATTGGATAGTACAGGGTACACGGTCAATTGTCGCGACAAGCATGTTGCCTTGAAGTACGGGATTCGTGATGCGGGGATTGAGCGGTTCGTCAGGATAATGGCGGTATTGGGCTGCGCCTCTATTGGCCGTGTTCATTTCGCCTTCTGACCGTTCACGCAGCACTTCATGCCCGGCCTTGTTCAGCAGGTTCGCCCCGCCGAGACCGATAAGGAGCATCTTCAGCAGCGGATTCCGCACAAACATACCGGCCACTATGCTGGCTATAGGCAGCAGGTTGTCCTTGATGTTCAGGGACTGTGTCTTGCCTGTAAATACTCCCAGCAGAATATCCGGCAGCATCGCCATTACATAGCCGAGATTGCCGGCAATGTCTCCCATGCCGCTCAGTCCAAGGGTGCCGAGCAGATCTTCCCATCCGCCCGTGTTGCCGTTGGATGCCGGCGTTTCAGACAGGTCATTCACGGGATGTACCCCTGTTTCCTGCATGACCTCCGGCTCTTTTTCCGGTTGTACCGATTCCTGATGTACCTGTTCCGGCTCTTCCGCATCCGTTTGGTTCTTTTCCTCCAGACTTTTCAGGTAGGCTTCTTCCTGCCCCGGTGCGACGACCAGCGGCACATCCTTGTAGCGTTCCGGCCGTTCCTGTTTCAGCTTGTCCTGCAAGCCTTTCAGGAACGGGAACGGCTGCTGCTTCTTCATCCAGTCCGTAAAGTTGAAATTGCAGACCGGTATCTGTTTCTTCAGCTGCTCATTGGCGGTCGCCGTGAAACTGTCCTTGTCTGCGGTCATGGTGGCTGCTTCACGCCGGAAATCTTCAAACACATTGTGTTCGCTGCCGAATACACCCTGGCTGATACATTGTTCGACTGAAATCGACTTGGGGTCTTCCGGCTCCAAATGCGCCATGGTGGCGGAGACGGCAGCATCCACACCGATGAATCTGGCGAATGCCGCCCACGAACCGGCACCGCCCAGCATGACGGTATCCGCCGAGGCACCCAACAGCCATCCCGCACCCTGCTCGACCTTGCTCGGCCGGTAAGCGGCCTCGCCACGCTTCTCGATCTCCTCGGCAAGCGGGGAACGGCTCAACATCTGCGGCAGGCCGAACAGGCTTGATTCCGCGGCCTTGCGGATGATATAATCAGCCGAAGACTTGGGCATACGGTCTTTCACCAGTTTGTCTATCATCTGCTGTTCCAGACGATAGTCCATGTAGGCATAGGCGAGATCGCCGCCAAGCTGTTCCGACAGTTCGTCGTACCGTTCGCGGCCGATTTCCTTCACGACTGCATCACGCCATTGCCCGGCCATATACGCAAGGTCGTGCTGTATGTCTTCCGATGCGGCGATTTTCTCCTTGCACATCTCTACATAATCTTCCGTTGTCTTGGAGTTCCATTCGCCGGTAACTTTGAGCAGCTGGTACGGGTCGTTCAAAGGTAGGGCTGAAGAAGCCATCATGCTGAGAACCCCGCCAAGGGAGGTGGAATATTCCTTCATTTCCTCACCTTGTTTCCGGGCAAGATAATCTCTTGTCTCATCCATGACGGAAGCAAGGTGGTAACGGAAATAGTCATCCGAAAGACGTTCCAGTTCCGCGAATCGTCTGCTTTGTTTTATAGTTCCGTCCATAAGTATCCTATATCATATTTATCTGTTTCAACAGTTGTTCTTTTGTCTGTTCAATCGCATTGTGGTACACTTCCATCTGTTTGGGGAAGAACTCCTCCAGCCATGCGTCTTTCTCGATGTTGTCATGGATGAAGCGTATCGCCTGTTCACGCTCTATCTCCACGGAGGCTTCACCTTCCTCCCGGTTGTTGAACCATGCCTTTGTCCACCAGCGGACACCGGCCCGGTCCGGATATACGGACACGATACGCGGTATGTCGAAGCTCTGGATGTCGATGTCGAGTTCAGCCAGCGGATCAATGATGCCGCTGTAGCTTACGGCTTCGTCATGGAGTTTTTTTTTATGTCTCCGCTCATGGTGGAGAGGTACACGTTGTGACGCAGGGCCAGGTAATGCAGGAAATCAGCGATGAGCAGGTTCTGTACCTTGCTGACCAGCGGGATGGATTTATGTCCCAGTCCGAGAGGATTGGCCATGCTCGGCATGTTCTCGTAGAAATATTCTCTCATCGCCCCCATGGTGAAGATGTGGCGCAGGGACTGCTCCGTGTGCTCGGGCAACACGTAGGCTCCGCGTTGCAGATCCTCCATGTAGTACGGCAGGAAACGCAGCATCAGTTCCTCGATTTCCCGTTTGTCCTTGTCGTAATCGGTCTTCACGGTCATTTCCAGATCCGGGAATGCCGCCGTTTCATGTCCTCCCGCCTGACGAAGCGCACGGATGTTGCCGTAAAGCATGGTCAGGAACTCCAGCGGGTTCAGTTCCTCTCCCTTGAACCGGGCTTCGACGTGCAGCCTGTCACCGCTCAAGGCCACAGTCTGACCGGCTTTCACGCGTTGCCCGAACTGCGCAAAGACATTTGACAGGTGTCCGTATGTCACCTCATATTCCCCGTACCGGATAGTCTGGCATATCCCGTGTACCGGATCATTGCCGACCCCTGACACGATTCCGCTTGCGACGGCAGACAGCCTGTAATATCGGGCGTTGAAGTCAATGCCATGGTGGAAAAACGGCTTGCCCGTTCCCGGGTCGGTCTGTTCGCCGTAACCGAGAGTCATTTCCACCTCCTTGCCCTGGGGCTCCTCGAAAGGCATACAGTAGCCGCTCTCGGAGTGAAGTATCATTTCTTCTGTATATTTCATTTCGTTCTGTATTGGTTCATAATGTTATCTTCTCATTCCTCCGTTATAGGTCTGTTCCTCGCTTTGGCCGGGGGAAGTCTGTATCCTTGCCACGCTCTCCGTGTTCGTGTCACGGAAGACGCCGGCATTGTTGCCGATGAGCATCATGCCGAGGAAAGCCCCGGCGATCTTGCCCAACCACCCGAAACGTCCGAAAATGAGAAAAGCGGCGGCTATAAGGCCCGCGATGCTCAATCCAGATACGTTGCCATGGCCGAGGTTACGGACAAAATTGCCGAGCATGTTCATGCCTCCGCCACTCGAAGCCTGCCGCAGGAAATTGGATACCCCGTCAAGTTTGGAATCTATTCCCGCCACAGCTCCGCTTAACGTGCCGACGGCTTCTCCGGCCTTGTCCGTCAGTCCCCGTACATCCTCGGCGGTATCTGCCAAGGCATCCGTGGCCGGTTCTCCGATGACCGCATCGCTCACGATACGCACCACGCTCTTGTCTGTCGTCAGCTTTTCCCAGCCGACATAACCGATCGCACCTCCGACGGCGGCAGTCTTGACGGCTTGTCCGGCGCCCCGTAACGTCTGCGACGGATGAAGTGCCGCTTCACCCACGTTTTTCCCGGTTGCCAAAACAGCCTTGCCGGTACCTTTGGCCGCCTTGCCGCCATACTTCAATATTGTACTCCATACTCCCATATCTCGTTCTTTTTAAGGTCTTACATTTTTTCCGATCTGCTTCCATCTTCGTTTGGCGGCTTCCACAATGTCGCGTTTGTCCGCAACAGGGCGTGCGCCTTCGTCGATTTCATACCAGATGTCACTCATAGTCGTATATTTCACGGCCTTGGTCAGCCGTTGCAGCTTGGTGTTCATCAGCTTGAGCTTCGGCCTGATCCCGAAGACTATCTCCATGCGTTCCCTTTCCGTCATCTTGTTTTCCGCAAGACAGGCCATTCGTATGTCATTTACTATTTCCACACTGCCAAGCATCAGCTCCCGGTAAATCCTGTTGCGCTCCGTGGAAAGGGCTACTGCCAATGCGTTGGTCGTGCTCCGGCTAACCTGCCTGGTAAAATCTTCCATATTGTCCGTCAGCCTTGAGATTTCGTGATAAAAGCCATAAATCTGTGCGGCATAGCAGACGATGGACCGGAAAGAATCCAGATACTTGTTGAACTCCCTTTGCAGGTCGGCCGTAGCCTGTACTTCCTCTTTCGTCCATATATGTCCGGTAGTCTGCAGCATCATCACCTTCTCCTGGTTTTTCAGCTCTTTCTGCGCCTTGTCCGTGTAGAGCAGTATCATTCCGGCCAGAACCGGATCGTTCTGTGCCTGTATCTTGCCGATACAGATGCCCGTCAGCAGCATAACTATCAAAATCGTCCGTTTCATCGCGTCATTCTTTATCGTGTCAGGGAGGCTGCCCGGCGCCAGCGTGACATGGCCATGCGGGCCACTTCACCGTTGTTGCGGTCAAGCATACCTGCCGTCACATTTCTCCATACATCATTGAAAGTATAGTACCGGATGCTCAGGTAGAGCAGATGCAGCTTCCGGCTGAAAGCCGACAGCCTGTCATTCAGCGCCCATAGCGTAGTGCTGCGCTCCGCACCGGTCAGCATATTCTCTTCACCGCCTTTGGCAACGGCATCGTTCAGCAGTGTATATACGGAGACCAGTTCCGTGGCCGTCTCGATATAAAGGTTGTTCATGCCCATACTGGCAACGATACCCTGCGGGTTGTCCTTTATCGCTTTGCCCAGTTTACCCAGAGTCAGGAAGATCCGGACCCCGTCGTTATAGAGATGCGTACAGGCTTTCAGTGACGAAGCGTATCCGTTCACCGTCTTCAGGTAGCCGTTGTACTGTTTCTGCCATTCATGGATGCGGTTGAATTCGGCGGCGATGCTGTTCTGCAGGAGTGCCGTCTGCGTCTGTCCCTTGATCTGTTTTTCAATCTGGCCGTTTATCAGCTCGTTGCCCTCCGCCAGAGCAATCCACTCCAGCGGATTGGAAGCCGCTATCTGGGCTTTGGACACCTGCGGCAGAAGCAGGACGGCAACGAGGGCCAGACTCCAGTTAATGATTCGTGATCTCATATATTCCCTTTTTTCTTTTGTTGTATTCCACCCGTTCGCGGACAAGTGTTACTATGTCATCCCTGCGCCGGATACCGGTCAGATCAAGCCTGGGGGTATTCCGGTCCATCGAGAAAATGCTCACCGTCTTCAGCCCGCAAAGCTGCTGCAGCAGGCTTTGATTTTCCGTGAAGTCCACGATACGGTATAATTCCATATAATCTGTCTTACGCCAGATGATGCCATGCTCGCACACGAGCTGTTCGGACCCGATGCGATAGCGTATGCGTCGTAGATAGATGAACCTGTACACCAGGAACAGGGAAAGCAGAAGGGCGACCCACATGGACAGAGTCGTGAACGGCAAGCCGTCAATTCCGCCAAAGACCCATCCTGCACAGCATAACACAAGAATGGGCAGCTCGTTGATGACGAACTGTCCGGTGTGGGGCACAAACACATGAGTGCGGAATAAACGGTCTGTCTGCATGATGTTTTCGTTTTATCTGTGATAACTGGTCTGCCGTTCTTCCTCGTCCTGTCCTGAATGCCGTACTTCAATCGGATTGACCAGCCCCTCGGTCTCTTTGAGGTACTCGGGATTGGTCTTGCCAAGCAACGCATCGTTCCAGTCCTTGTAGCAAGGCAGAATGGGAAATTCTCTGATATTTTCCGGGGAAATGTTCATCTGTCCGGCTATTGCCTTGAACTTTTCCACGAACAGCCGTCCGGCGGCATCATTGTCGAAACAGAGGTAATGGTGTGCCTCCGGTGTGGCGGCAAGCATACCCTTGATCTGACCCTCTGTAGGGGTACCGCCGGTAGATACATACACGCTCTTCCTGGATAGGTCCGGGTTGCTCTTGATCTGTTCCCGGTTGAGCTGATAGAAGGCCATCGCGTCATAGGCACTTTCAAACCATGCCACTCCGCCGACGGAATCCAGGTCACCCTTAAGGTTGGCTATCCACAGCCCCTCGCTTGAATTGCTGCCCTCAGCCTTGCCCTTGTAACTGCCGCTGCCGTCCGGACGCGGGCGGCCTCGTTCCTCAAGGCCGACAACCGTCCCCGGGTCTTTGGGCAAAGACATCGGAAAGGCAAGGTTCGTGTATCGGGTCCCGTCTTCACGGACTTTTGTCGCCAGGTAGAAATCACGGTGGAAGGCATACTGCGTGTAGAGGTCGATTCCACGGTGTTTGAAGAAAGGATAGAACTTCTTCTGCGTATCCCTGTCCTGAGGGTTGAACCTGTGAATCTCGTAATCCGTTATGTCGAACGGTTTCACGTCCCGTTTCGGCTGGATAATCCGTGTACTGCGTTCCTCGATGGGATGGTTCAGCAACCGGTTGCACACGAGATTGACAAGCCGGTCCGGAGATACTCCTGCCCGGTATTCCGCGAAAAACTGCGGGTATTCCTTGATGAAGGATATGATGTTATAGACTTTCTGTTCCTGTGCCTTGAAACAGCACTTGCCGTTCGGCATCACGATGAACTTGTCGCCACGGATACGACGGCCTTCGCTGTCCATACGCACATACGACGGATAACGCAGACCGTCACGCTTGTTCAGATGATAGCCCGCGTCAATGAGTATGTCCTGAATGTTCAGTCTCTGTAGAAAATCATCGTATGTAAGGTCTCCGTTCCTCATAAGTTTACCTCCCCATTCTCATATCACCGATTTCCCGGTTCATCTGTGCCTCGAAATTCCGGATGGCAACATCCCTCGGAGTGTCAACACCGGGTTTGAAATAAGGACGCGGCCCATGGTAATGTTCCTCATAACACTCCGGCCCGTGATGGCATCTGAGATTATGCACGACCTCGGAAACCACCACGGCACCTGCTGAAAGGGCCGCAAGAATCTTTATGCCCAGTCCTTTGCTTGTTTCCGGACGGGGGCGCAGGTCTGCCTCGCTGAAGATCTTCGCGAAAAGTTTCGTCCGATGGTAATCGTCCGTGGCGAGAAACTTGTCGTATTCCTTCTGGGTAATCTCGTGGCTGTAGGTCTGCCCGTCGATGACGGCGGTCATCCTGTACTTTCCTTCTTCCGGTCCGGGTTCCACGGCAATCCGGCTTATCTCGGTTCCATGCCCGCCGATCTCATCCGACAGCTGCAGGCTGTTGCCATAGTCTTCCGTCTGCCCGTTCGCCAGTGCGTATTCCTGGTAATGTCTGGCGGCCAGTTCCTCGTGCACTTCAGGATGGAGGCCGATGGCGATATGCCTGTCACTGTTCAGATCATCCAAGGTCACTTTATCCGCGAAATCTCCGGCAATGACCCCGTTCAGGAGCTCCAGACGTTGCTCAATGGAATGCTCTTCAAGAGAATTCGATGTAAGCGTTTTGATTTCCTCTTCCGTCAGGTCATAGACCATGTCCGCGTTGACATTCTCGGACTGCACGGTCAGGGTTCTGTTCTCCGCATCGACAATAAGCCCGTGCGAAGCAAGGCACTCCGACCATTTTTCGTTCGAGAAATAGACTGGCGAAGCGACAAGCTCCCTGTACGGGCGGGCAGGTTCCTGGCTGCGGGGACGGCTGACCATCGGTGTAATGGCTGCCTGCAAGTCCTGCAGGACATCACGGGGCTGTACGGGTTGTTCCGGCTGTCCTCCCTTGTAATAAAAGCCGTAGCCTCCGGACTGCAGCTCGCCGGGCTTCATGCGTCCGTCAGGACGTTCGGGGACAATGGGCGCTCCGGGGAAAAAGAGCTGTCCGCCGACCCTGCGCAGATGAAAACCGCCCTGCTGGCGCGGTGTCCATCCGAGTATGGGAGGAAACAGCCCCCAACGGCCTGTACGCCCGTATTCACCCATTCCGATACGGTAGCCGTGCAGACCCATCGCCACACGTCCGTTGGCATTGCGGGCATGGACAAAGTTCTTGGGCAGATAGAAATCCTTTGCAAGGATGCTCGTGAGCACATTGTAGGCTTTCTTGTTGGCGGTGTTCGTTCCCCAGTCCGTAAGCGCCAACAGTTGTTTCTCGGTAATCGGATAGGTCAGCAGCGGCGAATCGTGTCCCTGTACGATCAGCTTGTAGCCGCCACCGTCAAATGCGATATGGGCTTGAAGCCCGTTGCGCATCAGTATGTCGCGCATTTCAGGCTGCAAGTCCATCGCTCTGGGGTTTGTATTGGTTCGTATTGCCATAGTCTGATGTTATGATTGTTATCCGCTATGCGTTTCCTTCCTCCATCGCCGCTTCCAGCTGTTCGTCCTTGTAGCGGACAAATTCGGCGGCAGAATCATTCCCGATAACGAGGTTGCGTTCCTCACAGTAACGGGCATATTCCTCCTGCCACTCCGCGGAAAAATGGTTCACATAGTCGAGCCAGCCGTATTCGCCGCTCTGCATTTTCTCTATCAATACCTCTTCGGGATAATACTGGTGCTGTGCCATATCAATCGGTTTTTATTTGTGAATAGCTGCCGAGCGGTTGCGTTCCCCGGCTTTTTTCTGTTCGTTCCACAACTCTTCGGTATATTCCTCTTCCGGAACATAGTCGAGGTTTCCGTCATCATCCATGACCCAGCAACCGTAACAGCCGAACGTGTATTTGTCCCATTCACGCTTGGACTGTTCCCTCCATCGCTGCTCGTCGCCGGAACAGAAACGGATACCGGTCTTGGAATGAAGGTCAATACCTACCGTGACGGGCTCGTCGTCCACGACCAGCGTCAGCGGATCTCCGTGCTGCATTCCGTTCACCTCTGTTGCACCGAGATGCAGCTCCTCGGCCAGCACCTGCAGATTGCGCCCGATGATGGGCGTGGGAACATACATGACCTGCTTCGTCCCCGTGTCAATCTGGACGAAAGCCTTGTTGTGCCTGCCGTCAGCAGTTTCCACATCCGCGATGATGGCCTTGCCCTCAAGCAACTGTTTCTGCTGCGTTTCGTCAAAGCGTTCCAGCGGCGAAGATTTCAATGCCGGATAGAAGACCACGTCCGTCTGGCCACCCTCCATGCGGATAAGAGCGAATCGGGTACGGCTTTCCACCGTTTCTCCGTGCTCGTCGGTGACACGCACGGGAAGAACGGGCGAATGGCGTCCGTTGTAAATATCATCAAGGACGTGCATCGGCAGATCCTCGATCATCTCCTGCGTGAGCCCGAATCGGGCAAGCGTCGAAAAGGGAATCTCTTCAAATTCAAAATGCGCCTTTTTCATACTATATCAAGTTTGTAAAATTATGTTCGGCAAATATAGTATGACCTTGTAAATTCAAACAAAAACACAGATATATAAATGATTATAATATACCATTTTTATAACATTAGTACGATTTTCTTTGAATAATCGTACTAATTGCGATAAAATATGCAAACTAATAGCAGAATGTATGGCCGTTCATGTCCAACATAGACAGACCATGCTAATTTTGCAGCATGAGAAAAATTTTATGGATGATTATATCAGGCATTTCGCTCAGTCTGATACCGGCAATGGCACAATTCAATACAGTTTCCTCCGCTTCCGATCACTATCGGGAGGAAAGTGTGCAGGCGGCCACCAAGGACAAGGAAACAGCTTCAGACAATACGGGTTCCGGGAAAGGTGTATCGGAAAACACCGGCAAATCCGGAGCTCGCGGCGATGTGCAAAGGCAGATGGTGGTTGAGCGTTACCTGAGTGTCAGTTATCCGTTACCGAGAATCAAGGTAACTTCTCCATACGGTTACAGGAAAGACCCCTTTACCGGCAAGCGTAAATTTCATGGGGGAATCGATTTGCAGGCACGTGGCGACAAGGTGCTGGCGATGATGGCGGGAACTGTCGTAAAGGTCGGGCAGGACAAGACTTCCGGCAAGTATGTTACGCTGCAGCACGGGAACTGCATGATCAGCTATTGCCACCTTTCAAAGATTCTCGTAGCCAGGGGAACAGCCGTCCGGCCGCGTGATGCGGTCGGTATTACCGGCTCTACAGGGCGCAGCACGGGAGAACACCTGCATATCACCTGCCGCCTCAATGGCAAGAGTGTCGATCCCGCAATCCTTTTTGAACATGTCAGGAGAGTACAGCAGGAATGTGTTTCGGCACTGGCCGAACTATGACTTTTTTCTCCCTTTGATTGCATGGCTGATACTGTCGCCCCATACCGACATCCGGACGACGGACATCGGCGGCATGGAAAACGTCTTTCCATAGAAAATGGCGGCCACCACCTTGCCGCCGTGCCTTTCTATTTCCTCCTTGTAGTCGGACACACTCTGTCCGGTCGTCAGCACATCGTCAATGATAATGATTTCTTTTCCCTTTATATCACCGGTAATCTCGTAATTCCGCTCAAGGACACGGCTGTCCGCTCCGTCCGCTTCATGTAGGCTTTCCCGGGCATCGCAGATCACCGTATCGTACAATCCTGATGTCAGATCCGGCCTGTGCTTGCCCATATACCAGTTCAGCCGCTTGAACCGCTGTTCATACTTTATCCAGTTGCTGCACGGCATGAACATGATATGATAAGGCTTGCCGTCCGCCTGTATGGCGGTCATACATGCCTTGAAGAACTCGATGCCGTGTATCTCTCCCTGCTTGAACCCGTAGATGGAACGGCAGAATGTCCGTTGTGCTTCATTGAGAAAATCATTGTACCGTGACGGATAGTAATAGTCGTAAAATGCAATCCGGATTCCACGGAACTTGAACGGTTTGAGCGGATGCCTGTCGTCGAACCGGTCGGGATACATGCAGCAGAACATACGGCAGGCGTCTCGATGTCCGGCCATTACTGCCATACGGCAATAGCGGTCCCTTTCGTCTTCCAGGCTTGCCTTCCGTGCTGCTGCATACGCCGCTTCACCGGCTTTCCGTCGCCAGAAAGCGATGACATGCAACATCCCGACCACTATGCCGAGCAACACCAGGAGCACAAGTCTCTCACTCATATTGAACCTTTTTACTTTTGCAAAGTAAGCAAATTATCGGTGCTGGCCTTGAAATGGAACCGGTAATTTGTTCGATCCCATTATATATCCTTCTTGCCGTCCCCTTTTACAAGTCTCTTCCTTTTTCCTATGGGGCTTCCTTTCTCTTTTCGTCGGCGAATATAGGACGAAGCGTATCAATGCCAAACCGCATTCCATTCGGATGACGAAAACAGACTGCTGCACAATCGGTTTTCTATCCGGATTTGGCTTATGATACCAGCTGCTTCATCCTCCTTATGCCTCAAAAAGTTGAAAATACAGCCCTCAGTTCAAAAAGAGGGAAATAAAAAACAGATTTTCAAACAATTAAAACGGAAAGAAATGAAAGAAGAAATCAGACAGGACGGCAGGACAATACTGTCAAGCGAAGACGGATTCAGCATCCGCATGTTTTTCAACAACCTGAGCGGAAAGAACTTTTCCGGAAAGGAGTACCGGGACTATGTCAGGAACATAGCCTTCGGCGAAATGGGATTCAGACCGGGAACAATCGAACTCTATTGCGACGGGAAGAAAGTCAGGACAGGCACACTTCCCGAACTCTGAACTGCAGTCAGGGGCAAAAGTCAAATTTCGTGAGGATAACTTATAAACGGGAGCCCAAGCGGTTCCGGCTAAAAGAATGAACAACTAAAAAATACAGGTATGGACACAACAGCAGCAACAATGCATCCGGCAGAAGAATATCTCCGTAACGAACAGAACCCACCGGTCTTGTATGTCAGAATTTACGGGGAGCGCAGGAAATTGTTTATCAACCGAGGCAGGGAGAACGTCGTCGGTATTATTGCGAAAGGAAAACGCAAGCATGGCTACATTTTTTCAGATTGGAACAGCATCGAAAAAATCTATTATCCGTCACAGGAAAAGGAAGACGAAAAGGATATGGACAGGAAAATGATTCTCAAATACCAGAAGCTCGCACGCCTTGCCACGCATACCAACGACTGGCTCCGCAAGATTGCAGCAGCAGACCTTGAGAAGTCCCTGTACGAAAACCGTATCACCACGGGAACGGCTATTGACGGAAAGTGCATCCGACTCTCCACGATTGAGAAGTATTGCGGAAGCTGGGACATGCAGCGGTTCCGCCAGGCCATGAAGGATTTGGGCAATCTGTCCCACCCGAAACCATTGTTCATATCATCGA